>Ga0308390_1000003_pt1 | contig 265030 bp, 236 predicted proteins | sample Hotspr2Sample149_FD_202358 | JGI IMG/M metagenome (GOLD analysis project Ga0308390, IMG submission 202358) | Hot spring phototrophic mat microbial communities from Mushroom Spring, Yellowstone National Park, Wyoming, United States - 20040719_149 ...
GCTCGGTGCCCCTCGTCCCATCGCAGGTGGGCCGCATGCTGGGGGTGCAGGTGGCCGCCACGGCGTTGTCCGTGGGGCTGTGGTTGCTGGCCGCCGCCAACCTCGCCGCCCTGCTTGGTCAGCTACCGCGCTTTGCGGGGATCGAAGCGCGCTTTTTGGGGCAGGCGCCGGTGCTGGCGGGGGTGGGTGCTCTGCTGTACCTCCTGGCCACCGCCGGCCATGCCTTGGTGCTGGCGGTGCAGACCAGCGAGGCCAACTCCCGGCGCGCCCTGGAGGCCGAGCTGGCGGCGCGCCAGGCGGAACTGGCGGCGCTGCGCGCCCAGCTCAACCCCCACTTCCTCTTCAACACCTTGAACTCCATCGCCGCGCTAACAGTGTCCGAGCCATCCACCGCGCGGGACATGTGCGTTCGCCTGGCCTCCTTCCTGCGCGCCACCCTGCAGACCAGCGGCTCCGGTCCGATCCCCCTGGGCGAGGAGCTCCACCTGGCCGGCGACTACCTGGCGCTGGAAAAGGTACGGCTGGGCGAGCGCTTGCGCGTAGAGATGGAAATCAGCGAAGAGGTGACGGCGGCGGCCGTGCCGCCCCTGCTGTTACAGCCACTGGTGGAGAACGCCGTGCTCCACGGCGTTGCGCAACAGCTGGAGGGTGGCACGGTGCGCATCGAGGCCAAGCGCCAGCGCGACCGCCTCCTCCTCGCGGTGGAAAACCCCTGCGACGAAGAGGATTCGCCCCAGTCCGGCGGCGGGGTGGGGCTCGCCAACGTGCGCCGCCGCCTGGCTGCCACCTTCGGCGACGACGCCCACCTTGCGGCGCGCCGGTCGGCGGGAACATACCGGGTCGAGTGTTCCCTGCCCCTGCAGCTTCTCCACCGCCCGGGCTCCTCCGCGCTACCATCGCTGTGGTGAGCACCGCTGCATTCCTGCGCGTCCTCATCGTCGACGACGAAGAGCCGGCCCGCACGCTGCTTAAGGAGTACCTGGCGCAACTTCCGCAGGTGGAGGTAGCGGGCGAATGCGCCAACGGCTTCGAGGCGGTCAAAGCGGTGGCGGAACACCGCCCCGACGTGCTGCTCTTGGACATTCAGATGCCCAAACTGTCAGGCTTCGAGGTGCTGGAACTGCTCCCCGGCCCCCCGGCGGTGGTCTTCATCACCGCCCACGACGAATTCGCCGTGCGCGCCTTCGAGGCTCACGCGGTGGATTACCTCCTCAAGCCGGTCACCCCCACCCGGTTGGCGCAGGCACTGGCGCGCGCCCGTGCCCGCCTGGGGGCCCAAGCATCGTTGGATGCCGCGGCCTTGCACCGCGCCGCACGCCCCGCCAGCCCCTACCGAGACCGCGTGCTGGTGCGCGACGGCAACGCCGTGCACGTGCTGCCGGCCGCCGCCATCGACTACATCGAGGCCGACGACGATACCGTCATCCTCCACGCGGGGGCGGAGCGCCATCGCAAGCAGCAGACCCTGACGGCCCTGGAGCAGCAGCTGGACCCCCGCCGCTTCACGCGCATCCACCGCACGTTCATCCTCAATCTGGAGCGCCTGCTGCGCCTTGAGAGGTACGCCAAGGATTCCTACGTGGCCATCCTGCGCAACGGTACCCGGCTGCCGGTCAGCCGGGCCGGCTACGCCCGTCTACGCACCCTCCTGGGGTAATCCCGCCCGCCCCGGCGTCACTCTCGCCCCTCACCGCTGACCGTCCCCGTGTCCCTTCCTTCCGTAAGGACGCCGGGCTTACTAGCGCCTCGCAAAAGGGGGCTGCCCCGTTCAACGCCCTCACGGTGCGGGCCTGCGGGCCCGCGCTGCGATCTCCCGCAACAGTGCCCCAGCGCCGCGTCCGTGTCCGCGCCCGAGGCGGCCCATGTGCTATCCTTCACAACCGCTGCGCCAGCTGGCGCGGCCTGTGTGCAGGTCAGCGGCACCACCAAAACCGCCGCGACCGCAGGAGGGATCCCCATGGCCAGGTACACCATCGTTAGCATGCCCGGCGACGGCATCGGCAAGATTGTGCTGCCCGAGGCGATCCGTGTGCTCGACGCGGTTGGCTTCGACGCCGCCTACGTGCACGGCGACATCGGCTGGGAGTTCTGGTGTCGGGAGGGTAACGCCCTGCCCGACCGCACCATCGCCCTGCTGGAACAGCACAAGCTGGGGCTGTTCGGGGCCATCACCTCTAAGCCGAAAAAGGAGGCCGACGCCGAGCTCGCCCCCGAACTGCGGGGTAAGGGGTTGTCGTACTACTCTCCCATCGTCACCATGCGGCAGCGCTTCGGCCTGGACATCTGCCTGCGCCCCTGCCGCTCCTTCCCCGGCAACCCCCTCAACTTCGTGCGCCGGACGGCCAGCGGGGGGTTCGAGGAACCCAAGGTGGACGCGGTGATCTTCCGGCAGAACACCGAGGGCTCCTACACCGGCGTGGAGTGGACTAACCCGCCGGCGCAGGTGCGCGAAGCGCTGGCCACCCACCCCAAATTCAAGCCCTTTGCCGCCGTCCCCGGCGAAGACCTGGCCATCTCCACCCGCATCGTCACCCGTCCGGTGATCGAGCGCATCGTACGCGCCGCCTTCGACTACGCCCGTGCCCACGGCTACCGCTCCGTCACCGTCGCCGAAAAACCCAACGTGTTGCGGGAAACCTCGGGGATGTTCGAGGACGTGGCCAAGCGGGTGGCCGCCGATTACCCCGACATCCCCCTGTGGTCGGTGAATATCGACGCCATCATGATGTGGCTCACCAAGAGCCCTGAGGAGTACGGCGTCATCGTCTGCGAGAACCTGTTCGGCGACATCATTTCCGATGCCTTCGCCGGCCTGGTGGGGGGACTCGGCTTCGCCTGCTCCGGCAACATCGGCCCAGAAGTGGCGGTGTTCGAACCCACCCACGGGTCGGCCCCCAAGTACGCCGAGTTGCAACCTTCCATTGTCAACCCCATCGCCATGATTCTCTCCGCCGCCATGCTCTGCGACCACGTGGGGGAAACTGACAAAGGCGATCGCATCCGCGCCGCCATCGCCCGCGTCGTCGCCGAGGGCAAGGTGCGCACCTACGACATGATGCGCATTCCAGGGGGACCGCAGGCGATCGCTGCCGGCGCCGCCACCACCCAGCAGATGACCGACGCCATCCTCGCCGCCCTATAGCGTGACTGGCCAGCCCCGCGGGGCCGGGGGCTACCCCGCCCCCGGCCCCTTGCGGGCTCCCAGCCAACCCCACCCGCCCTGCCAACCTCCCCGGACCGCGGGCCGGAATGCCCGCATCTCAGCACGTTTCCACCCCACGCCACCCCCCTCCCGGCGGGGTGGCCGCCCCGCGCTCCACCTCGCCCCCGGCGCGCCGGCTTCAGCGGGACGACAACATCGCCAGTGAGATCGCCAGCCCGGGCAGCAGCGGCGCCGCCGGCCCGTCGCCGCCCTTCGCCGAGAGCTCCCCCAGGCGCAGGAACGCTTCCCCCTCCCGCCGGTACGCCTTACAGCACCTGGGTCTGCGGCTCCACCACCCGGTACTTTGCCACACCGAAGGGCTGGTACAGCTTGCGTTTGACCACCTCATGGCGGCGGCCACCCTCGGGGAAAGAGGAGGGGTCCCTCGAAGGGGAAGCGCACCCCGGCGAGCGTGGCGTTTATGGTTTTCGCCTTTCCTCCTGCAAAGGTAGAGAGTTCCGCCTCACGGCGCAACGCTGCCCAGCGAGGGAAGGCGCGGCTTCGTCCACATCGCCCACGCTACCCGTGGTACTCTGGGCGGGGCAGCCACCAGGCCGGCGATCCTGCGCTGACCGCCCATCCCCCGGCAAGGCTGCAACACGCACTGCCACCCCTGCCCCGCCGCGACTTCCGGTTCGGCTGCCAGCTGGCCGTTAGTTCCACGCCATACATCATCGCCCGAGTTGGGAGGAGCCGTGCCCACGGCTCTGTAACGCTACGGTTGCGCCGCCAAGCGGGTGCGCCGCCGCACGCTGCGCAGGAGGAAGGCAAGCGCCACGGCCAGTAGCAGCAGCGCCACCACAGGCAGCGCCAGCGCCAGTAGGGCTACGGCCAGCGCGCCTCCCGCCTCGGCGGTGGCAAGAATGGGGTTGCCAAGACCCCCAGTGGTGAGGCTGGAGAGCTTGCGCAGCACCGCCAACCCGCCGTGGATCGTGCCGGCGACGCCGCCGCCGGCGACCACGGCCAGCACCCAGCGCAGCAGCGGGTCGGCATCACCCAGGGTGGAGGCGACCAGCAGCGTGCCGGCGGTGACGGCCAACGGCGCCCCCAGCCAGTCCAGGGCGTTGTCCACCCACGGCACATAGTAGGTGGCGATTTCGGCCACCGTGGCGACCGCGAAAACGACCAGTGCCGGCACCGTGCCGAGCCACACCAGCCCCCCCGCCAGTTCCACCCCTCCGGTGACGGCGGCGATAGACAGCACCAGCAGCGGTACGAAGATGCGCAACCCCGCGGCGGCGGCCAGGGCGATGCCCAGCGCCCCGTGCAGCAGCAGCTCAGGGGTGAACAGATCGCCGGTCATGCCACGGTGCCTCGCCCCATGCTAGCGGTCGCCCCTAGCGTCGGCAAGGGCCGCGCGCCAGCGGAGCAACGCGCGGGTCAGGGCGGTCAGTCGCGCCGGCGCGCGCCGCCGCCAACACCCCCACCGAGGCTATCACCGACACGCCCATGGTCACGGGCACCACCCGCCCTCAAGCAGTTCGGCAGGGGGAGTTCGCGGCGCAGGCACCGTGCTCGGCAACGCAGCGACCAGCCTCCGAGATGTATAACCGCCCTGCCCAAGCCGGTGGTGAAAGTCAGCGGGGTACAATCAGCTGGTGCGGTCGGTGATCTACGCCAACGTCACGCCCTACGAGACCCGCGTCGCCCTACGCGAGGACGGGCAGCTGGTGGAGGTTCTCGTGGAGCGGGCGCGCGAACGCTCCATCGTGGGGTCGTTGTTTAAAGGGCGCATCTCCCGGGTGCTACCGGGGATGCAGGCGGCGTTCGTGGATATCGGCCTGGAACGGGACGCCTTCCTGTACGTGGACGACGTGGTGGAGGCGCTGGAGGACGAGGGCGTCGAAGCCGCGGAGGTGGCCCCCGCCGTGCCTATCCAGGATTTGCTGCGGGAGGGCCAGGAGCTGGTGGTGCAGATTACCCGGGAGACGGGGACCTCTAAGGGGCCCCGCGCCAGCTCCCACATCACCATTCCCGGCCGCTACCTGGTGCTGCTGCCCGGATCCTCCCACGTCGGCGTGTCCCGGCGCATCACCGACCAGGCGGAGCGCGAGCGCCTGCGCGCCCTGCTCAGCGAAATTCCGCGCTCCGGCGGCGTCATCGTGCGCACCGCCGGCGAGGGGCGGCAGCGCGAGGACTTCGTCGCCGATCTGGCCATGTTGGAATCTCTAACGCGCCATATCTTGAGCCGCGCGGAAGAGGTTTCGGCGCCCAGTCTGCTGTACCGCGATCTGGACCTGGTGCTGCGCGCCGCCCGCGATCTGGCAGGGCCGCAGATGGCGGAGTTCTGGGTGGACGACGCCGATGCCTACCAGCGGGTGCTGGAGTTCCTCGACCGCGTACAGCCGGAGCTGACCCCCCGCATCAAGCTGTACCGGCGGCGGCTGGATCTGTTCGAGGCGTTTTCCATCGAGTCGGAACTGGAACAGGTGCTACAGCCCAAGGTGTGGCTGCGCTCGGGCGGATCGCTGGTGATCAACCAAACCGAGGCGCTGGTGGCCATCGACGTCAACACCGGCCGCTACGTGGGCGGCGCCGACCTGGAGGACACCGTTTTCCGGATCAACCTGGAGGCTGCCGCCGAGGTGGCGCGGCAGTTGCGGCTGCGCAATTTGGGCGGCATCATCGTGGTGGACTTCATCGACATGGAGGTGGAGGAGCACCGCGCCGCGTTGTTGGAGGCGCTGCGCAGCGAGCTGGCCAAGGACCGCGCCCGCACCCTGGTGGGACCGGTGGGGCCATTCGGTTTGGTGCAGCTCACCCGCAAACGCACCGAACGCTCGCTGGAGCGCACCCTCACCCAGCCGTGCCCGGTGTGCGCCGGCCGGGGCCGCATCAAATCGCCGGAGACCATGTGTCTGGAGGTGCGGCGCGCCGTGCTGCGGGCGGCCGCCGAGCAGGGGGCCCACGAGGTGTCGGTGCGCACCCACCCCGAGGTGGCGCGCCTGCTCAACGGCGAAATGCGTGGGGTACTGGATGAGCTGCGCGGCCGCCACGGCATCGAGGTGCGGGTGTTGGAGGCGGGCGAGCTGCCCCTTACCGTGTACGACGTCACCCCGTGAGACGGGTTCACCCCTGTTGGAGGATGACCATGCACCGCGTCGCTGCGTTTTTGGTTCTCTGGTTGGCCCTGGCAAGCCCGACCAGTGGAGAAAAGCGGGCGTTTACCATCGCTGACCACACCCGCGTGGTGGGGGTGGCCGACCCACAACCCTCACCCGACGGCACTCGCATCGCCTACGTGGTGACCCGCACCCATCTGGCCACCGCCCGGCACACCAGCCACATTCACCTGATCAACGCCGACGGCACCGGCGACCGGCGCCTCACTGGCGGCGACGCCGACTCCTCCCCCCGCTGGTCCCCCGATGGCGCCACCCTGGCGTTCATCCGCACCGGGGAGGATGGCCGGCCACAGCTGTACCTTTTACCCATGGCGGGGGGTGAGGCGCGGCAGCTCACCGACTTCGCCATGGGCGTCTGGGCGCCGGTGTGGTCCCCCGACGGGCGTTTCCTGGCGGTCACCAGCCAGGTGTACCCGGAGTGTGGCGCCGACAGCCAGTGCAATGGAAAGATCCAGCGGCGCCGGCGCGACGGCGCCCTCAAGGCGCGGGTGGCGGATGGCCTGCTGTTCCGCCACTGGGACCGCTGGCGGGAGGGCACCGTCAACCACGTGTTGCTGGTGCGGCTGGCGGACGGGGTGATCCTGGATCTCACCCCCGGGGCCTTCGACACCCCGCCGCTGGCCGTGGGGGGGGAACCCTTTTACGCCTTCGCCCCCGACGGTCGCGAGATCGCGGTGGTCTCCAAGCGCGAGGCGCAGCCCGCCACCTCCACCAACGCCGACCTGTGGGCGATCCCTCTGGGACGGGATGGCACCCCCGGGGAGCCGGTCAACCTCACCGCCGCCAACCCCGCCTGGGACGGTTCGCCGGCGTACTCCCCGGACGGGCGGTACCTCGCCTACCGCACCCAGCGCATCCCGGGGTACGAGTCCGACCTCTTCCGCCTGGCGGTGTACGACCGGCGGACGCGCACCCACCGGGTACTCACCGAAACCCTCCGCGACTGGGTGGAGGACGCCCAGTGGAGCTCCGACTCCCGCTTCCTCCTGCTGCGCGCCTCCATCGAGGGACGCACGCCGCTGCTGCGGGTGGCGGTGACCGGGGGCGATCCCGTGCGCCTGTTCACCGACGCCACCATAGATGCCTGGGCCATCAGCCCCAAAGGCGGCTTCATCGTCTACACTCGGCGCGCCGTGGCCGAACCTTCAGAGCTGTACCGCGTGGGCCTGGATGGTTCGGGGCGACGGCGGCTCACCTCCCACAACCAGGCCCTGCTGGACGAGGTGGACCTGCGCCCGGCCGAGGAGCTGTGGGTGGAGGCACCGGGCGGGCGGCGGGTACACGTGTTCCTCATCAAGCCCCACGGTTTCGACCCGGCCAAGCGCTACCCTCTCATCCTCAACGTCCACGGCGGTCCCCAAATGCAGTGGCAGGACGCCTACCGCGGTGACTGGCAGGTCTACCCCGGCGCCGGTTACCTGGTGGCGTTCCCCAACCCCACCGGCTCTACCGGCTACGGTCAGTCGTTCACCGACGGGATTTCCCGCGACTGGGGTGGCAAGGTGATGGAGGACGTTCTGGCGGTGACCGACGCCCTGGCGGCTCGGCCCTACGTGGATGTCCAACGTCTCGGCCTCATGGGGTGGTCGTGGGGCGGTTACGCCGTCATGTGGCTGCAGGGCCACACCACCCGCTTCGCCGCCATGGCCTCGATGATGGGCGTGTACGACCTGCGCATGATGCACTCCACCACCGAGGAGCTGTGGTTCCCCCAGTACGATCTGGGCGGCACCCCGTGGGACAACCCGGAAGGGTATCGCCGCTTCTCCCCCTCCGAAGGGGTGAAAGGGTTCGCCACGCCCTGCCTGGTGATCACCGGCGAAAAGGACTTCCGCGTCCCCTACACCCAGTCCCTGGCCTTCTTCACCGACTTGCAGCTGCGCGGTGTCCCCTCTCGCCTGGTGGTCTTTCCGGAGGCCGGACACTGGCCCTCCTGGTACGAGATGGTGTTCTATTACTTGGTTCATCTGGACTGGTTCCACCGCTACCTGGGGGGTGACAAACCCCCCTGGGAGGTGGAGAAGTTCCTGCGCAACGAGGTGGAGTTCTAATCGGCCTGCCCTCGGCCCGCTGGGGACCCAGGGCCGCCGGCAGGTTCAACCCCTCGAGGGGCCTGCAGCCGGACGGCGGGGCGCTGCCCCGCAGGGTGGGCGAGGGTTGCTGCCACGTCCCCCGCCTGGGAGGGTGGGCGTGCGGAGGGAAGGGTTGTCAGTGCCAAGCCGTTGCAGGGACCGTGGGGCAGGGGAACTGGCAGCGCGCCGCCGCCGGGGTCGTCCGCGAGGCAGCAGAGGTGGTCGGCCGCCACCGGCTGCGGGAGTTGCAGCGCAAGAGCGCACCGCGTCACTTCGCCATGGCCGGGGGGTGGCTCGCCTGCGGCGCGGTGGGGGTGGCCCTGGCGGCCCAGGACCTCTACCCGTGGCTGTGGCCGTTGGGCATTACTCTGGCCGGCCTGTTTGCCTTCAACGGCACGGTGTTGCTGCACGAGGTACTGCACGGTCTGGTCTTTCGCACCCGCCGTCCGGCCTGGGAGAGGGTGCTGGCCCTCGTCTACGCCCTCCCCTGCGGTATTTCCCCCACCCAGTTCACCCGCTGGCATCTGGACCACCACGCGGAGTTGGGAGACGCCCAAGCCGACCCTAAACGCCACCACCTCTCCCCCAAGCGGTCGTCCCGCCTGGTCAAACTCCTCTACTGGACGCCGGCGCTGTTTCTCATCTACTTCCGTGCCGCCGCGCGGGAAACCGCAAGCTACCCCATGGAGGTGCAGCGGCGCATTGGGGGCGAGCGCCTCGCCAGCCTGGCGGTACACCTGGTCCTGGCCGTTGCCGTCAGCTTGGCCTCCGTGGAGGTGTGGCCGCGCGTGCACCTGTTGCCTCTGCTGGTGGCGTTTCCGGTGTGGTTCGCCCTCAATCGGCTGGGACAGCACTACGCCATTGACCCTGCCGATCCCGCCCACTGGGGAACTTTGATGCGCCCCTCGCCGTGGCTGTGGGATCTGTTGTTCTTATGGTCCAACTACCACCTGGAGCATCACTACTTCCCCGCCGTCCCCGCCTACCGGTTGCCGGCGCTGCGGCGCGCCCTGCAGCCCTTCTTCCATCGCCGTGGCATCACTCCCCGGGGGTACGGTGGGCTGCTCTGGGACTGGTTTGTGCGCAACCGCGCGCCCCACACCGACTGGCGCCCTCACGCTTTGGTGGGTTGAGCCGCAGCTGCCTCCGCCTCCCGCCGCAGTCCCCGCAGCATACCGCGGAACACCACGGCGTGGAAGGGAAACACCGCCGCCCAGTAGGCCAGCCCCGCCAGCCCTCGCGGCTTGAAACGCGCCACCTGGGTCACGCGGGTGGTGGCCTCGTCCACCGGCTGCAGGAAAAAGTCCAGCTCCGCCTCGCCGGGCAGCCGCATTTCCGCGCGCAGCTTCAGCTCACGGTTGGTCTCCACCCCCACCACCCGCCAGAAGTCGAGGGCATCGCCGAATTGCACGTGCTCCGCATCGCGCCGCCCCCGCCGCAGTCCTGGGCCCCCCACGGCGCGGTCGATGACGCCGCGCACCCACCACAGCCACCTCGCCGCGAACCAGCCGTGGCCGCCACCGATGCGGCACACCGTCGCCCAGACCGTACCGACCGGCGCCGCGATGGTCAACCAGCGGGTGTCCTCGAACACCGTACCACCCGCCCAGTCGGGGTCGCCGGGGATTGGCCCGGCGTCGCTCCACGAGGTTTCCACCTCGCCGCGGGCGTGGCTCCCCACCGCCGCCGCGATGGCCTCGGCGATGGTCAGCAGGCGCTGGGGCATCAGCCGTTGCGCCTCGTCGCTGCGGCAGACCACCGGGTTGCGCAGCCCCTCCGTCAGCGGCCTGGCGATCTCCTTGGAGAGGGGAGTCACCAGGTGGATCCACAGCGACGACAGGCGCGGCGTGAGCACCGGCACCGGCACGATCACCCGCCGCCGCAGACCCAGCGCCGCAGCCATGATCTGCATCACCTCCCGGTAGGTCTTGACGTCGGCACCGCCGATGTCCAAGTCGCGGCCGCGGGTTTCTTCCACCTCCAGGCAGGCCACCAGGTAGTGCAGCACGTTGCTCACGGCAATGGGTTGGCACGGCGTCGATACCCAACGGGGAGTCACCATAACCGGTAAGCGCTCCACCAGGTAACGGAGAATCTCAAAGGACGCCGAGCCCGACCCGATGATCATCGCCGCCCGCAGCACGGTGACCGGCACGCCACCCAGCCGCAACGCCCTCTCCACCTCCCGGCGCGACGCCAGGTGCTCCGAAAGACCCGGGCCGGTCTCACCCAAACCACCCAAGTAAATGATGCGCTCCACCCCGGCGCTCGCGGCGGCGCGGCCAAACCTCTCGGCGAGCAGCCGATCGCGCTGGGCATAGGCGGCACCGGCCGCCATCATGGAGTGCACCAGGTAGTAGGCGGCCCGGCACCCGCTGCAGGCGCGGGCCACCGTCTCTTCGTCCGCCACGTCGCCTTCCACGATGGCCACGCGCGGATCCGCGGCCCACGGGCGACCGGCCAGCTTGCGCCCCGACCGGGTCAAGCATCGCACCTGCCACCCTGCCTGCAGCAGGCGCGGGACCAGCCGTCCGCCGATATACCCGGTCGCCCCGGTAACCAGGACGATTCCTTTCTCAACGCCGGCCGTCATCCCTACCCTTCCATGTTGACGCCACTCTATCAACCCACGGTCGCTCGGCGACTGAGGGGTGGGCAACGGCGGCCCATGCGCCCGGCAGTGGGCAGCGCCGCCACCGCCAACCTCAGGAGGCGAAGAGGGTTAGAAGACAGCACCCGCGACCAACCCCGCCAGCGAAAGGCGAGTGGGAATCAATAAACGTTCAAAACGTTCAGATGGATGGGAGGTCACTACCATGCGCCTTCTTACCACCCGTGAACTGGCCAGCGCCATCGGCGTCAGCGAGTCGTCCATCAAGCGATGGGCCGACGAAGGGGTGATCCGCGCCAGTCGCACCGCCGGGGGACATCGCCGCATTCCCCTCCCCGAGGCCCTCCGCTTCGTACGCGAAGGTCAGATCAGCGTCGTTCGGCCAGAGGTACTGGGCTTGGAGCAACCCGCCGCGGCTCCCTTTACCGCCAACCCCGAGGAGCTCCTTTACGCTCACTTGCGGGACGGTGACGAGACGGCCGCCCACGAGCTGGTGAACTCACTACTCGCCCATGGCTTTGCCGTCGCTACCCTGGTTGACGGACCGCTACGTACGGCCTTGGCACGCATCGGCGAGCTGTGGCGGCACCAACCCGAGGGCCTATTGATCGAACACCGGGCCACCGAGATCGCCACTCGTCTCCTCAACGCCATCCGCGTCTCGCTCCCAAAGAACTCCTCAGGACCGGTTGCGGTGGGTGGCGCCCCCTCGGGGGACCCCTACGTGGTGCCTTCCCTGGCCACCGCCACGGTTCTGGCGGCCGAAGGCTGGCGGCCGGTCAACTTCGGCCCCGACACACCGCTGGACAGCCTGGCGCGCGCCGCGGCTTGGCTGGATCCTCGCCTGCTGTGGATCAGCTTCACGGTCGCGCCGCTCACCCGCCGCCACGTGGAGCAGGTGGCCGACCTGGCCCGCACCGTCGCTGGCTCCAGGATCGACCTGATAGTCGGTGGCCAGGCGGTGACGCCGGGGATCTTCCCCTCCCTCCCCAACCTCAAGGTCTTCTCGTCCATGACGGAAATGACGAGTTACGTGCGCGCCCTCACGCCCCGGGACCGGGTCTCACCCCCGCACCCCCGGCGCCGGCGCCCCACCGAAATCTCGCAGCAAAGGTGAATTGGGCAAGACCCCACCCACGCCCGCCCTAGCGGGCGGCCGCTCCCTCACCTCTCCGCACTGCCTCGGAATCGCCTCCCCTCCACCCCTTAAGGAGGCGATGCAGCGCCGGCAGAGGGGCATAGGCAAGAACCGACCAGGTTCCCTGTCCGCCAGGGGAACCGTGAGTGAGGATCGAACCGTGGGGCACCTGTCAGCTCCACCGCCCGGGAGGGGCGGGCCTGCGGGCCCGCGCTCCCACGGGCCGGGACCTTCTCCGGGAGTTGAAGCCGGGCCGCCCCACTGTTCGGACCCTCAGCCACACTTGGGTCGCCGCGACCGCCGCGCCACCCCCGTGCCGCGGGCAAAGCCCGACGGCACTGGCACCTCACCTCCCCCCTTCGCCAGCTTCCCACGGGCATCGCCTTTCGCAAGGACTATGGAACTGCAGCGGGAACTTCCTCGGTTACTGGTTGGCGGAGAGGGGGGGATTCGAACCCCCGGTACCGGTCAACCCGGTACAACTGCTTAGCAGGCAGCCCTGTTCGACCACTCCAGCACCTCTCCGCGCCGGGGTGGCGAGTGTAGTGAACTCTGCTCCCCCTGGCAAGCACAGGTCTTCTACGCCACCCACTGACCCCCGCCGGCCGCCTGGGGCGCCGCCACAAGGCCCTCACGCACCAGCAGTTCAGCGTTCAGCAGGGCTGCCCCGGCGGCACCGCGAATGCCGTTATGCACCAGGGCGACGAGCCGCACGTCCAATAACGAGCAGGCGCGCAGGCGGCCCACCGTCACAGACATGCCGTCCCCGGCCGCCAGGTGGCGGCGCGGCTGGGGCGCGTCGATGGCCTCGCTCACCACCAGCGGACGCTCCGGCGACGACGGGAGTCCTCGGGCCTGCGGCGCTCCACGCCAGTGGATCAAGACTTGGCGCACCTCGTCGAGGGATGCCCGCCTCCCTAGCTGCACCGACACCGACAAGGTGTGGCCCTCCAGCACTGGCACCCGGGTTACTTGGGCGGAGATGCGCAGCGGGGCCGGCACCACCCCGCCCCACCCCATGGCGCCCAGGATTTTCGCCGGCTCGCTTTGCAGCTTTTCCTCTTCGCCGGGAATGAAAGGGATGACGTTGCCCAAGGCGTCCAAGGCCGGCACCCCAGGGTAACCAGCGCCGGAGATCGCCTGCAACGTGGTGACCATCACCGCGGTGACCCCGAAGGCGTCGTAAAGTGGCTTCAGGAGCAAGGCCAACCCGGCGACACAGCAATTGGGGTTGGTGACCAGGGCACCAGGGGCGAAGCGCTGGCCCGAGAGCAGGGCGAGATGCTCCGGGTTAACCTCCGGAATGATCAAGGGTACCTCCGGATCCAGCCGCCAGGCCGAAGCGTTGGAAACCACCGTATACCCGGCGCGGGCGAACTCTTCCTCGGCCTGCCGCGCCGTGGTTGGATCCAGCGCCGAAAACACCAACCGGCACGGCAGCCCAGGCGACACCGGCTGGACCTCCAGCTCCGCCGCGGTCGCCGGCAGCTCGCCGGGGTTAAGCCAGTGCACCACCTCCCCGTAGTGGCGCCCGACGGAGCGCTCCGAGGCCGCTACGGCAGTCAACTGGAAGAAAGGATGTGCGTCGAGACGTCGGACGAGTTCCTGTCCCACCACGCCGGTCGCCCCCAACACCCCCACCGGGATTTTCTTCTCACCCATGGCAGACCTCCCCAAGCACCGTCACCCCCGTCGCTTCCACCCTGCCCAAGTCTTCGGCCAAGTCCCGTCCGCCGGCCGCAAGCACGGCCGGACCGCCAACCACTAAGGCCCGGTGCAGGACTCGCAGGGCGTCCCCGAGGTGGCGCGGATCTACCAGAACCCGCCACGCCGCCGGTGAGCTCCACGGGTTGCTGGGCTGGGCTGCGATGCCGCGCTGGGCCAGGGCCGTGAACACTCGCGCTGCAAGTCCCGGCATCCGGGCCACGCCGTCGCCCACCACCAGCACCGCGGCGTCGCCCTCCTCCCCGCCGACGGGGCACCCGGTCACGCCCACAATCCGGTGGGGGCCGGTGCGGGTGCCGTCCACCACAGTCCCCGGCGCCTCCGGCCGGAAGGTGTTGCGCACCGCAATCGCAACGCCGGCCTCGGCGCATGGCGCTATTGCATTAAAATGCAATACTTTGCCACCGTGACGGGCGAACGCTTCGGCTTCCGCGTAGCTTAAGCGGGGCAGGAGCTGCGCCTCCGGCACCAGGTTGGGCGGGGCCGACAGCACCCCGTCCACGTCGGTCCAGATCTCCACCCGGGTGGCGCCCACCGCCACCCCCAGCACCGCCGCGGTGGTATCCGAACCGCCCCGGCCTAAGGTGGTCACCCGACCTTCAGAATCCGCTCCGGAATAGCCGGGGACCACGGCGATGACCCTTTTCGGCCACTCACCCAGAACCTGCGCCACGCGTCGGCGGGTCGCTGCCAGATTGACCGTCGCCCCGCCGAAGCGGGAATCGGTGGCGACAAGGTGATACGAATCCACCACCGCAGCCGGCAGACCCGAGGCCCGCAGCGCCGCTGCCAACACCGGTACCAGCAACTTCTCCCCGCTCGCCAGCACGGCGTCCCGGGCAGCCGGCGACACCACTCCCCCGGCCAGGGCTTGCAGCTTGCGCGCTAGGAGCTCCAACCTAAGGTCAAGCTGGCCTCGGGCCAGGGTATCCCCGGGCGCCACCGCCTCCAGGCAGGCGTGGTGGCGACGGCGCAGCTGTCCCACCACGTCCCGAGGTGCCCCCGCCCCACCTTCGGTGGCCGCCACCAACAGATCAGTCACCCCCGCCATGGCCGAGGCCACCACCGTCACCTCGCCGGCCACCCACGCGGTCGCCACTAAACCCGTAACTTTTTGGATGCACGTGGCATCGGCCACAGAGGAACCGCCAAACTTGAGAACGCGCACGATGCACCTCCTAGCCGGCCCGTGGTATCGCCACCCGACGAAAGGCAGCCAGCGCCTCGTTGACGTTGTCCACGTCCACGAGGAAACCGTCGTGCCCGTGGCTAGACTTCAAAGTGACCAGCTCGGCGCAGGGGAGCAGGCGCGCCAGCTCCTGCTGCTCGGCCGGGAAAAAGAGCACATCGGAGTCGATGGACAGCACCAACGCCGGCACCTCCACACGGCGCAGCACCGTCTCGTACTCTCCCCGCCCGCGGCTCACGTCGTGGGTATCCATGGCCCGCAGCAGCACCCGGTAGGCGTGGGGATCGAACCGGGCCACCAATTTCTCCCCTTGGTGGCGCAGGTACTCCTGCACCGCAAAGCCGCCCGCCGCCGACACCGTGCGCCCGAACCGCGCCGCTAGCTCCGCCGGCGACCGATAGGTGCACATGGCGATCATGCGCGCCACCGCCAGACCCCGACCGCCCCACTGGGCCCCTTCCAACGCCGCCCGCTGCGCCTCGGAGAAGGCTAGGCACCACGCCGAGCTACGGCCGGCGGTGGCGATGGGGATCATGGCCGCCACCCGCTCGGGGTAGGTCACCCCCGACTCCAGCACTTGCATGCCCCCCAGGGAGCCGCCCACCACCAGGGCCAGACGTCGCACCCCCAGAGCGTCGAGCAGCAGCGCCTGGGCGCGCACCATGTCGCGTACCGTGATCTCCGGGAAGCGCTCGCCCCACACCGCGCCACTGGCTGGATCGAGTCTGGTTGGGCCGGTGCTGCCGTAACAGGAGCCGAGCACGTTGGAGCAGATCACGTAATCCCGTTTGGGGTCGAGGGCCCGTCCCGGCCCCAGGACACCCGGCCACCACAGGTCCACGTCCGCCGAACCGGTGAGGGCGTGGCACACCAGCACCGCGTTGTCCCGCCCCGGCGAGAGGCGGCCCCAGGTGCGGTACGCCACCTCAAGCTCCGGTAACGTTTTCCCGCTCTCCAGCCGGAACGGCCGCGGGCTGCGCCAAAGTTGCGTCGGTCGCGCGCCCATCTCATCCTCCCGCGGCCGCGCCGGCCAGCGCCTGCGCGAAGTCGTCTACGATATCGTCAATGTGTTCGAGCCCCACCGAGACGCGCACCAAGTCGTCACTGACGCCGGCGGCGGCGCGCTCGCTGGCGCTGAGCTGGGCGTGAGTCGTGCTCGCCGGGTGGATCACCAGGGTGCGGGCGTCGCCGACGTTGGCGAGGTGGGAGGCCAGACGCAGCGCATCGATGAACCGCCGCGCCGCCTCGGCACCGCCCTGCACCCCAAAGCTCAACACCCCGCCGAAGCCGTTGCGCAGGTAGCCGCAGGCGCGCGGGTGGGACGGATCACCGGGCAGGCCGGGGTAGCGCACCCAAGCCACCCCTGGCTGCTCGGCCAGCCAGTGGGCCAGGGCAGAGGCGTTGTCGCAGTGACGCCGCACCCGCAGGGAGAGGGTCTCCAACCCTTGCAGCAGCAGGAAGGCGTTGAAGGGCGACAGGCACGGCCCCAGGTCGCGCATCGCCTCGGCCCGCGCCCGCACCACGAAGGCGATGTTCCCGGCAGGGCTTGCCGGGCCGAAGGCAATGGCAAACCGCAGCCCGTGATACCCCGCAGCCGGCTCGGTGAACTCTCTGAAGCGGTCGCTCGACCAGTCGAAGGTGCCCGCGTCCACAATGACTCCGCCGAGGCTGGTGCCGTGGCCGCCGATCCATTTGGTGGCCGAGGCGACAACGATGTGAGCCCCGAACTGGATAGGGCGGCACAGGTAGCCGGCGCAGCCGAAGGTGTTGTCCACCACCAGCGGCACGCCGTGCCGGCGGGCGAGCTCAGCCAGTCCGTCGAAGTCGGGCACGGAGAACGATGGGTTGCCGATGCTCTCCACGTACAGGGCGCGGGTGGTGTGGTCGATGAGCGGCGCGAAGGCCGCCGCATCGTCGCTGACTGCGAAGCGCACATTGATCCCCAGGCGGGGCAGCGCCACTTTGAACTGGTTGACGGTGCCGCCGTAGAGAAACGGGGACGCCACCACCGAGTCACCGGCGCGGCACAGGGTGAGCAGCGTCACGAGCTGGGCCGCCTGCCCCGACGACGTGCCCAGGGCGGCGAGACCGCCCTCCAACACCGCCAGACGTCGCTCCAGCACATCCACGGTGGGGTTGCCGATGCGCGAGTAAATGAACCCCGCTTCCTCGAGGGCGAAGAGGCGGGCACCGTGGGCGCAGTCGGCAAACGTATACGAGGTGGTTTGATAGATGGGCACGGCGCGGGAGCGCGTGCCGCCATCCGGCTCATGGCCGGCGTGAATGAGTTGCGTTTCGTACCGTGCCGCGGTGGAGAATCGCTCGCTCATCGCCTACCTCCCGGCGGCGCCCCGGCCGCCCGTTGCCCGTTCCGCTGCAAAACTTCCCTTCCTTAACCGGGTTGGACACTGTGCTCCTCATTGGCATGGTTCTACTCCTTTCCTGGCATTCACTTACTGGCTTCTTGGAGGAAACGAAAAGACCCGCCACGACGGCCGTCGCGGGTCCACGAGGTGGGCGTCCTGTGCTGGTGTGGCTAGATCATGGGCACGCGCTCCCTCGCCGCCCGCCGGAGCGGGCCACGCATGACCATGGCGAGGGCGCGGGGCTGCAACATCGGCGGGGGTGATACCTCAAGGAGACGAGGGTTGTCCAGTCTGCCGATGGCTTTCTGCCTTGGACCCACTGCATACCGTCAAAGATTCCGCCGCAGTGAAGCTACGCCGATGACTCTTCGGCGCCTGTCCCCTGGCGTCCGGCCACCTTGGCCCAGCTGTCCTTCAGGGTGACCGAACGGTTGAACACCAGGCGCTGGGGCGAGGAGTCGGGGTCGACCACGAAGTAGCCCAGGCGCTCAAACTGAAAGAACTCCTCGGCGCGCGCGGAGGCCAGGGTCGGTTCCACCCAGCACGAGGTCAGCACCTCCTCGGAGACGGGGTTGAGCACCGAGCGCCAGCTCTGACCTTCGGGAACATCGTCGGGGTCGGGCTGGGTGAACAAGTACTGGTACAGTCGCACCTCCGCCGGCAAGGCGTGGGCCACCGACAGCCAGTGAATGGTGGACTTCACCCGCCGGCCGTCCGGCGCGCTGCCGCCGCGGCTTGATGGGTCGTAGGTGGCGTGCACCTCCACGATGGCGCCCGTGGCGTCTTTGACCACTCCGGTGCAGGTGATCAAGTACGCCGAGCGCAGGCGCACCTCGTTGCCCGGAAACAGGCGCCAGTACTTGGGGGGAGGCACCTCGCGCACGTCGTCCGCCTCGATCCATAGCTCCCGCGAGAACACCACTTTTCGCGAACCGGATTGGGGGTCTTCGGGGTTGTGGGGGACCTCGAAAGTCTCTTCCCGCCCCTCCGGGTAGTTGTCGATCACCAGCTTGACCGGCCGCAACACGGCGAAGCGGCGCGGGGCGCGGGCGTTGAGGTCCTCCCGCAGGCAGTGCTCCAGCAACTGGATATCCACCACCGAGTCGCGCTTGGCCACGCCGATCTTTTCCGCGAAGGCACGGATGGACTGGGGGGTGAACCCCCGCCGCCGCAACCCCGAAATCGTTGGCATGCGCGGGTCGTCCCAACCGCGCACCACCCCCTCCCGCACCAGCTCCAGCAGGCGCCGCTTGGACATCACCGTGTAGGTCAAGTTGAGCCGCGCAAATTCGATCTGCTGGGGGTGATAGATCCCCAGCACATCGAGGAACCAGTCGTACAGCGGGCGGTGGGCTTCGAACTCCAAAGTACAGATGGAATGGGTGATCCCCTCGATGGAGTCGGATTGGCCGTGGGCCCAGTCGTACATGGGGTAGATGCACCAAGCCTCACCGGCGTGGGGATGGGGCGCGTGCAGGATACGATACATCACCGGATCGCGCATGTTAAGGTTGCCGTGGGCCATATCGATCTTGGCCCGCAGCACCCGGCTACCGTCGGGAAACTCTCCCGCCCGCATGCGGCGGAACAGCTCCAGGTTCTCTTCCACGCTTCGCTCCCGGTGGGCGCAGGGCACCCCCGGCTCGGTGAGGGTACCGCGCATCGCCCGCAGCTGGTCGGGGGGACAGTCGCAGACGTAGGCATGCCCCTGCCGCACCAGCTGTTCAGCCCACTGGTACAACTGCTGGAAGTAATCCGAAGCGTAGTATTCGTGCTCGCCCCAGTCGAAACCCAGCCAGCGTACGTCGCGTTTGATGGCGTCGATGTACTCCTGATCTTCCTTCAACGGGTTGGTGTCGTCGAAGCGCAGGTGGCAGCGCCCGCCGAACTCCTGGGCGAGGCCGAAGTTCAGGCAGATCGATTTGGCGTGGCCAATGTGCAAATAGCCGTTGGGTTCAGGGGGGAAGCGAGTGACTACTTGGCGGTGCTTCCCCGAGGCCAGGTCGGCCGCCACGAGGTCGCGGATGAAGTTGGTGCGCTCGCCGGTCTCCCCGGCTAGTGGAAGGTTCTCATCATCGCTCATGGGTTTGGTTCCCCGCTGGGCCGAAGCCTTTCGACCCATGCGGGCACATGCTAGCACTGGCGAGGCCGGATCAGGGAGCTCTTAAGAGCTGCGCAGCACCTCCACAGCGCGGCGCAGGCGACGACGGCACAGCTCCTTGCCCAGCACCTCCATGGTTTCGAACAGCGGCGGCGTCGCCGCCCGTCCGGTGAGGGCCACGCGCACCGCCATGAACAGGTCCCCCGTCTTCCATCCCAGCCCCTCGGCGGCGGCGCGCAGTCGCTGCTCCAGCTGCGCCGCCTCCCACTCCATGAGTGGATCCAGGTCCTCCTCCAGCAGTGCCGCCAGTGCCCGTACCGTCTCGTCGCGGGAGTGCTTCTTCGGCACCATGCGGGCCAGCGCTTCCCCGTCGTAGCTCACCTCGCCCACGAAGAAAAACTGGGCGTAGGCCATGAAATCCTCCAGACGATCGATGCGCTCGTGCACCAAGGGGATGACCTGAGAGAGGTAGGCATCCGACAGCACCCCCGCCCGCAGCCGCGCCAGCAGCTCGGCCGGCGATAGCCTGCGCAGGTAGCGGCCGTTCAGCCAGGTGAGCTTCTCCAGATCGAACACCGGCCCACCCAAACTGATACGCTCTAGGGCGAAACTCTCGATGAACTCTTCGAGGGTGAACTCCTCGGTCTGCCCGTCGGGCATGATCCACCCCATCAACGCCAAGTAGTTGCGCATCGCCTCGGGGAGGAAGCCGGCGCGTCGGTAGTACTCCAGCGACACCGGGTTCTTGCGTTTGGAGATCTTGGACTTGTCGGCGTTGCGCAGCAACGGCAGATGGCAGAACACCGGCTCCTCCCAGCCAAACCCCCGGTAGAGCAGCACGTGCTTAGGGAGAGAGGAGATCCACTCCTCGGCGCGGATCACGTGGGAGATCTCCATGAGGTGGTCGTCCACCACGTTGGCCAAGTGGTACGTGGGGAAGCCATCGGATTTGAGGAGGATCTGGTCGTCAATGAGGCGGTTCTCGAAGCGGAGTTCGCCCCGCAGCAAATCCCGCGCCACCGTCTCCCCCTCCTGAGGCACCGCCAGCCGGATCACGTGGGGCTCCCCGGCCGCCCGCCGCGCAGCGGCCTGCGCGGGTGGGATGGTGCGGCAAAAGCCGTCGTAACCCATCACCGGGTCCTTGCGCGCCCGCTGCTCCTCCCGCAGGGCATCCAGCCGCTCCTTGGTACAGAAGCAGGGGTAGGCCGCGCCCCGCTCCACCAGCTCCTCCACATACTCGCGGTAGATGGGAAAGCGTTCGCTCTGGCGGTACGGACCGAACGGCCCACCAACATCGGGCCCCTCGTCCCAGTGGAGTCCCAGCCACCGCAGCGATTCGAAGATCATGCGCTCGGACGCCGCGTTGGAACGCTCTCGGTCCGTATCCTCGATGCGCAACACGAACTGCCCGTGATGCTTGCGCGCCAGGGCGTAGTTAAACAGCGCCACGTACGCGGTGCCCACATGGGGATCTCCCGTGGGGGAAGGGGCCACTCGGGTTCGTACTGGGCGTGGCAGCATATCGTCCTCTCCGCCCCGCCGGCGGGGCAAGGGGAGAGTCTAGTCGCGTTGACAGCGATCCGGGAGGGGGTACAATACCTTCCCGCCGTTGCTGGGGAGTCGTCCAACGGCTAGGACACGTGGCTCTGGACCACGGTATCGGGGTTCGAATCCCTGCTCCCCAGCCACGTGGGGGGCGCCGTTGACGGCATCCCTCACCGCCAAAGACACCCCATTTCGTCGTCTCCAACGCCCGCCCCCGCGGAGGCGCGCGTTGGGGGTTTTCTCAGCAGCTTTCTTTCGTCTCCCTTGACACCTCCCGGCGCGGTTCTCACACTCCCGCCATGTCAGGCCATGGCACGGTGGAGAGGGGGGTTTTCGGGGCCTTGCAGATCGCCAGGGCGCTGGCCCCCCTGCGGGCCAGGCACGCGGGGACGGGTCACCGTTCGGCAAGGCGGCACCGTGCGGACCCTGTGGTGGTCCGACGGGCACATCCGCGCGGTCACCGCCGAGAGCGACCACCAGTGGCTGGGGACTTGGTTGCTCACCAAGGGGTTGGTGCGCGGTCCCGAGCTGGCCCGCGCCCTCAAGACCCGCGCCGACGGCGAGCGGTTGGGGGCGGCGTTAGTCCGCACAGGTGAGCTCAACCCCTTGCGCCTGCAAGTGGAACTGGAGGAACTCTCCCTCGCCCTCGCTGCCCGCATCGTGGTTGCCGAAGGGTCCTTTGAGGCGGAACTAGGGGCGACGCTGCCCGCCGGCACCGAGATGGTGAACCGTTCGGTGCGGGCGTTCTGCGCTGCCGGCGTTCGCCGGGTTCCTGACGCGGCGGTGCTGGAGCGTATTTTGGGCGAGGGGGCCAGTGGGAGGCGGCGGCGGCCACGGTGGCCACAGACACCGGGTTCGAACTCAGCACCTTCGAGCGGTTCGTGCTCTCTCGCCTGACCTCCGCGAAGACGCTGGCCGGCCTCCGCACGGTAGCTCCAGACCGGTTCTCCGAGACCGTGCGAGCTCTCGCGGTCCTGGTGGCCACCGGCCTCGTCACGCCCCAACGAAAGTCCTCTTCGGTGGTGGAGGCGATTGGCCAGGGGGAGGAGGGAGCCGTTGCTCTCCCCTCGCTCGCCCGCCAGTGCCCACTGCCGCCGGCGAGCTCGCGGGTCAAGGAGCTGCTGGCGCGGTTGGAAGAGATCGAACTGCAGGCCACGGCCCGGTACTCATTGGACAGCTTGCATGGGCAAGAGACACCGACCCGTCGCAAGGGGGAAGCTTTCCGGCGCACCGCTCTGTGCATGCTGGCCGACGGCGATAACGAGAAGGCGGCCTATCGCCTCCTTACCCGTGCGGCCAACCTGGCGCCCTCGGCCGCGGTCCTGGTGGATCTGGCCCGTTTCGAGATCCAGCACCAGCGCTGGCACTCGCGGGTGGTGGAACATCTCAAGCGCGCACTGCAGATGGACCCCACCTGCGAAGACGCCTGGTCGCTGCTGGTCGAGTACTGGGAGCTGCGCCACCGGGAAGACAAGCTGCGTCGCACCGTGGAGCGCTGGCTGGCGGCCAACCCCAACAGTACAGCGGCGCACGAGAGGCTCGAGACGCTTGCGGGGGCGCGCTCTCGAGGGTGAGGCTAGGCTGCAGCCGCCGTTCCCCAGAAGGGGTAGAAACAGTACCACTGGTGCGGCTGCTGCGCGATATGGCGTTGTAGCACTGCCACCCAGCGTTCCATCGCCTGCCGAATGTTTGCCTCCTCGTCCCCCTCGCGTCCCACCTCGATGGCGGGCTCGTAGACCACGCGGAAGCGGCGATCTGGCTCGAGCAAAAAGAAAACCGGTACGATGACCGCGTCGGCCCGGTAGGCCAGCAGGAATGGGCCAGGCGGGAAGGGGGCGGGCTCGCCGAAGAAAGGCACCGACCAGCCGGTGTTGTTGAAGTCCCGATCGCCGTGGGCCGCCAGGATCCCGCCGTCGCGCAGCACGCGCAGCGCCGGTACCACGGAGAAGGGTGACGCATCCACGGGGATGCCTTGCACCCGGCCCAAGGCGCGCATGCGGGCACGAAACTCCTCGGCGGTGGCGAAGCGGTCACGCCAGTACAGCAGCGTCACTGGCTCCTTGGTCTTGCCCAAAGCCACCGCCCCCACTTCCGGATTACCCATGTGCGCGGTCAGCAGAAGCGTGCCGCGCCCGCTGGCGCGAGCCGCTTCGAAATGCTCGGCCCCCTCCACCCGCCCCACCGCTGCCGCCACCCGATAGCCGGGTTGCTGCGACCAGCGGAAGAAGTCGATCCAGTGATAGGCGTGCTCGAACATCATCCGCCACGCCATCCGGCCCACCTGCCGGTGCGAGGGTGGCAACCCCAAGATGCGCGCGTAGTTCCCGCGCACCGCCCGCATGTACTTGGGCCGCGCCAGGACGAAGGGCACGATAACCAGCCAACGCGCCATCCAGTACATGAGCTGCAAGGGCCAGCGCGTCGAGGCCCACACCAAGGCCGGGATCCAGAAGCCGAAATAGAGACGGTAAAGGACCTGCAAGGCGCGGGGTGAGCCCGCCATTCGCGACTGCACGGGCGAATTCTAGCGCGGCGCCTTCACCGACGTTGGCGGCTGGCCCTGGTGCAAGAACACCAGCAACGTGCCCGAACCCACCTTCACCTCGATTCGCGTTCCCTCAGCGCGGTTGGAGATACTGGTCCGCCCGGCTAGCTCCAGAGCCTCCCCCCCCAGTTCCCAGTGCAGGCCGTGGGTGCGTACTCCCTCGCAGCGGCCCCAGGGCAGCAACGACACGGTCTGCCCTGGAAAGGTAGCGAACACCCGCCGCCGCCGCACCGGCACGATGCAATAACCCCCCTCGCGCATCTGGAAGGAGCCCCTGGCCGCCCAGCGGGTCACCACCCCTAGCGCCTCCAGGGTGTGGTCCTGGCGCCCGCCGATGGCGGCGAGCACCACAGCGCGGCGTACCTTGAGCTCGTTAACCAGGTAAGCCAAGGTCTTATGCAGGTCGGTGTGATCTTGATCGGCCCGGAGAACACAGCGCTCCTCGCCGATCCAAGCACGCACACCAGGCCGAATGGAGTCCAGATCCCCGACCACGGCGGTGGGCCGCACCCCAATGCGGGCCAAGTGATTCGCTCCACCATCGGCGGCGATGACTCCGGCGGCGGAACGCACCAGCTCTACGGACCACGCCGCCCAGGTCCACGGCGCGTTGGCGACAATCACCCACGGCCTCACGCCGTCAGAATAGCGCGACCCCGGGCCTGGGCGGGAGCGGGAATGCCCGACGCCATGCCTGGCTTGCAGGCGGCAGGGAGAGCAACCCATGGGCGCAGATCCTCGGTACCGAGTTAGCAATCTGGTAGTGGTGGGCGACGAGGTGGCGGTGGTGTGGGGCGACGGCCACGAATCGTACTTTCGCGGCGAGGAGTTGCGCCGCGCCTGCACCTGTGCCTCCTGCCAGGGGGAGCAGCATCTCTTTGGACGTGCCACCCTTCCTACCCTGAAGCCCTACGCCGACGGGGCGTTTCAACCGGTAGGCGCTAGCTTGGTGGGCAACTACGGGCTGCAAATCAGGTGGGGGGATGGGCACGACTACGGCATCTACCACTTGGACTGGCTGCGCCGCGCCTGTCCATGCCCCGACTGCCGCAAGGCCTCCCCCGAGGCGGCCGACGCCGAGACCTAGTACGCGTGTCGGTGTCGCCAAAAGCGCAGCAGGGTGAGCCAGAGAATCTTCACGTCCAGGGCCAGTGACCAGTTGTCGATGTAGTAGAGGTCGTGTGCGATGCGCCGGCGCAGGGAGCTCTGCCCGCGCAGATCGTGCACTTGCGCCCAGCCGGTGAGGCCGGCACGCACGCGGTGCCGCGCCATGTATTCCGGATAACGCTCGCGGAAGCGGGCGACAAACTCCGGACGCTCGGGGCGTGGGCCTACCAGCGACATTTCCCCTTTGACCACATTGATGAGCTGGGGCAACTCATCCAGGGAGAAGCGGCGCAACACGGCCCCCACGCGGGTGACGCGAGGGTCGCGGCGGGCCGCCAGGCGCGGACCAGTGTCCGCCTCGGCATCCGGAATCATGGTGCGGAACTTGAGGATGCGAAAAGGCCTGCCGTCCAGCCCCATGCGCAACTGGCGGTAGAACACCGGGCCCCGGTCCTCCAGAACGATCGCTACGGCAATCACCACGAACACCGGCCATAGCACCAGCAGCGCCAGGCTGGCCAGCGACACATCCATGAGCCGCTTGACGAGGATGCTCCAGCCCTCCAAGGGGATGCTGTTAAGGTTAATGACCGGGAGGCCGTCCAAGTCCTCCACGCCGGCGCGCAACACGTAGTACTGCAACAGATCCGGCACCACCCGCACATCCAGGATGAGGGGTTCGGCGCGCTTGAGAAGCTTGACCACCTTGTGCTGGGTGCCCAAGGGCAACGCGATGTACAGCACCCTTACCCCGTGTTCCCTCACCGCGGTATCCAGCTCCTCCAGCGTCCCCAACACGGGATAACCCCCGAAGGTCGCGTTGGCCTTGCCGGGATCATCGTCCAGAAAACCCACCACGTCCAGGCCAAGGGCGCGCTGACCAGCCAGTTTTTCCGCCACCAACCGTCCCAGCTCGCCCGCTCCGGCGATGAGCACCCGCTGGCGATGTCGGGGAGACGCCCAGACACGCGCCATCGCCGACCAGAAAACGAGCCGCGCCAGACTGATAAACAGCACGTCAAGAACCGCGAAGATGCCGAGGGTCAAGCGCGAATAGGTAAAATCCCGGTAGAACCCCAACCCCGCCGCGAGCACCAGCATGGCCACAAACACCGCAGTGGCGACGGCTAGAACCTCCTCCACCCGAGAACGCAGCGGGCGGCCCTGGAGAAGCCCACGAAAATAAAACACCACCGGCCAGATAAGCGCGATGATGGGAAACAGCGCCAGGTACGGTCCGAAGGGCGGCACGCCCTTGGTCACCGGCAGCACCTCGATATCGAAACGCAGGTAGTAGGCCAGCACCAGCGCACCATAGGTGGCCAACAGATCGATCACCACCAAGAGCGCGCGGTTGAACCGGAGCTTGTCGCCGATCATCCGGAACTCCAGCGGGACGGGATCACGCGGTCGAGCAGGTAGCGAAACCGGCGGCGGAAGCGTTCCCGGGAAAAACCTTCCGCCCGCGCCCGCAGTACGGCGGCATCCCAGCTGCGTTCCAGCACCCGCCGGCACGCAGCCACCAGTTCGTCCAGGGAGCCGTCGGGCGTCAGCTCGCCGTGCCGCCCGGGCACCACCACGTCGGCAATGCCGCTGTGCTGTAAGCCGACCACCGGCGTGCCGCAGGCCAGCGCCTCCACTGCCACCATGCCAAAGTCCTCGACGTTGGGGAGTAATAGCAGCCCAGCGCTGCGATACTCGTCCCGCAGCCGCTCGCGGCTGACGCGACCCAAAAACGTCACCTGCTTCGGCGCGCGCCACGAGAGCTCCCTTTTCAGCGGCCCCTCGCCCACAATCCGCAGTGGCATCCCGAGTTTCGCGGCAACCTGCATCCCCACGTCCACTCTCTTGTACGGAACCAGCGCCGCCACCATCAAGAGGTGCCCGGCGCGGCTGCCGCCAGGGGTGAAGAAGTCGACGTCCACCGGGGGCGGCACCACGTCCGCTTGCCGGCGCCAATAGCGTTCGATACGCCGCGCCACCAGCTGCGAGTTGGCCACCAGGTGATCCACGCGGGCCGAGGAGATGACGTCCCACGTGCGCAAACGTTCCAGTTGCACGCGCACCAGGGAGCGCGCGAAAAATGGCACGCGCCGCAGGTACTCGTGGCGCTGATCCCAAGCGTACCGCATGGGAGTGTGGCAGTAGCACAGATGCACCCCGCCGGGCGGCGGAATAACCCCTTTAGCCACACAGTGACTGGAGGAGATAATGAGATCGTACTCATCGAGCCGGAATTCGGCGACGGCGGCCGGCATCAGCCGCAGCAGGCCGCGGTAGAACCGCCCACCGCAGGTGAGCGACTGCAGGTACGAAGTGTAAATGGGGTGCGACGCCAGCTCCCCTTCGATCGCCCCCGCGCGCGCGAAGAGAGTGTAAATTGGGGCGTGGGGAAAGAACGCGGCGATCTCCGCCAGTACCGCCTCGCCGCCGCGCATCCCCGTCAGCCAGTCGTGCACCAGGGCAACCCGCATCACCTCTCCTTCCTCACCGCCTCGTACACCGCCGCGGTGGCTGCCGCCGCCTCGCTCCAGCGGTACGCCACGGCACGGCGCCGGCCTTTCTCCGCCAACTGGGCCCGCAGCTCCCCGTCCTCCATAAGCCGGCGCATCGCCGCGGCGAGCGCCACCGTGTCGCGGGGGTTGACGCGCAGGATCGCATCCCCCGCCACCTCCCGCACCGCCGCCACGTCCCCGGCGAGCACCGGCGTGCCGCTGGCCATCGCCTCCAGCACCGGCAGGCCAAACCCTTCGTAGAGCGTGGGATACACAAAAAAGCGGGCGCCCCGGTAGAGCGCCGCCAGCTCGGCGTGGGTTACATGACCTAGACAGCGGACCAGCGAGCCCAAACCCATGGCACGAGCGCGGTTGGCAAGTCTCCCCTCAGGGTGAAAGCCCCCCACGAAGAGAATCGGCGGAACCCCCTCGCGCTTCTGGTGGACCAACATCTGATACGCCTTCAAAACCCCTTCGGCGTTCTTGTGCGGTTTGTGGTTGCCAACGTGCAGCAGGTAGTCGCCGTGGACCCCCAGTCGCCCCCGTAGCGCCTGGTCGGCTGCGCCATCGGCCGGCGCTGTGAACACCGGTAGGACCCCGTTAGGGATTACCTTGAGTTTGTCGACGCTGGCGCCGAAAAAGCGTTTAAGGTCGTTGGCGGTGGTCTGTGACGCGGCGATGACCCAGCGTGCGCGCCGCACCGCCCATTTGATCATGGTGCGGGCGTAGGCCAACCCGAAACGGGACGGGAGAAACTCCGGAAACAGCACGTGGATGATGTCGTGCACCGTGACTACCAAGCGGGCGGGGGACAGCAGCGGAATCACGTAGTGGGGTACGTGCAGCACCCGCACCCCGGCGCGCGCCGCCGCCAGCGGTATGACCAGCTGTTCCTTGAGGGAGTAACCCGGAGCCTCCACCTCCACCACCCGCCACGAGGGTGGAAGGGTGGGCAGCAGCCCGCGCCCCTCCGGGGTGACCAGGATCACCAAACCGCCGTCCACGTCGCGCTCCGCCAGCCCGCCGAGGAGCCCCTGCAGGTAGGTGCCGATGCCGTAATCGGCGAGTTTGCGAGCGTCGATCCCCAGCTGCTTCATGACGCAGCCGTATTCTAGCGGCACAGCCAGCCACCGGGGGGCGCGCTGGCCTTGCCTTCGCCCCTCCCCCCCTTGGCGAACTCCTCTCCTCTCTGGCTGGGCGAGGCGGTCACCACCTCCGCCAGTAGCGACCGCCACGCCGGCACCACGGCGTCCCAGCGCCACTGCCGCGCCCGCTCCCGCGCCCGGGCTTGCAGCTCGGCTCGTCGCGCCGGGATTGCTACCTCCTCCATGGCCGCCGCCAGCGCCTGGGCGTTGCCGCGGGGAAAGTGCCGCGCCGCACCGCCCGCCACCTCCACCAGGGCCGGCGCGTCACTGGCCACGCACGCCGCCCCGCAGGCCAGCGCCTCCGCCAGGGGCAGACCGAACCCCTCTTCCTCCGACGCCACTACCACCATTTCGGCGTGGGTCAAAAGGGCTTTCGCTTCGTCTCGCGTCACGTACCCGGGCAGGTGTACGCGCCCCGGGGCGGGGTGGCGCGCCAGCGCTTCCTCCAGCCATCGCCCACCCCACCCCCGTCCCCCCGCCAACACCAAGGCGGGTCCTCCGGCATCTTGTTGCAGCCTGCTGCCATGGGCTTGGAGCAACGTCACAACCCCCTTGCGCGGCTCCAAGGTACCGAGCTGCACGATAAAGGGTGCGCCGCCGGCAAAGCGCGTGCGCGTCTCATCGCGGGTGAGGGCAGGCGGAGCGAAGAACAGCGGATCCACCCCGTGGCCGATCACCACCGCCCCCCGGGCCTGGCCGGGCAGGATTTCGGCTAGCCGCGCCCGGGTGGCGTGGGAGACACACACCACGGCAGCCGCTTCGAGCAGCGACTGCTCCAGGTAGGCGTTGAAACAGAAGCGGTTGGCCAGGGTGTGGCGATGGGAGCGGGTGCGCGGTGTGAGGTCGTGCAGCACCGCCACGGTGGGCACTTTCAGTCGGCGGGGGAGGATGGCCAGCGTGCCCAGATACACATCCACCGTAGTACCCACCTGGCAGGCGGCCCAGGTATGCAGCCAAAGGGTACCCGGCAGCCCCAGGGGAGAGTGGGAGACCACCAGGCGGGGGCGCGGTACGACGCCCAGGGAAAGGTCGGCACGGCGGGGCAGGAAACCCACGAATTCCCAGTTGGTCGCGGCGGCCAGAGCGCCCAGCAGCCCTTCCAGCCAAACCCCGACGCCGGTGCGTGGACCCAGCAGGGGACGGGCGTCAAACCCGATACGCATCCGGGTACCGCGAGGGCACGTCGGCCACACGCCGGAAAACCGCCGCCGTCGCCTCCGCGGCCCGCCGCCAGCTGAAGCGCTGGGCGCGCGCCCGGCCCAATTCGGCCAACCGGCGACGCTCGGCCGCATCACCGGTGACCCGCAGGATGGCGCGGCCGATCCCCACATGGTCACGTGGATCCACGTACACGCCGGCCTCGCCGGCCACCTCAGGCAGGGAAGATACGTTAGAGACGATCACCGGTACGCCACAGGCCATCGCCTCCACCACCGGCAAGCCGAAACCCTCCAAGAGAGATGGGAAGAGCAGCGCCTCGGCCCCGCCCAGAATGGCGCGCAACTCGCCACGGCCCACGTAGTCCAGATGCACGATGCGCTCCCGCACCGGCGAGGCCTCCAACTCCTTACGCGCTTGCTCGGTGCGCCAACCCCAGCGCCCCACCAGCACCAGGGCGCCTGGATACCCCGCCGCCGCGGCTGCCGCAAAACCTCGCAGCACCCCGATGATGTTTTTGCGCGGTTCCAAGGTCGACACGAAGAGCACATAGCGGGCCGGCAGAGCCGTAACCGGGGGCGGCGGCTGCCCGTCGAGGAAGACTGCATCCACGCCCTCGTGGATCACGTGGATACGTCGCGCCGACACTGCGCAGAGCAACGAGAGATCGTCACCGGTGGCCTGCGACACGGCGATGAGGGCGTCTGCTCCAAACAAGGCCGCCGGCAGGTGGCGACGGAGGTTATCCAGCGTCTCGCCCTGCACCGTCTCCGGCAGGCGCGCCCAGGCCAGGTCGTGCACGGTAGCCGCCAACCTTCGGGCGGCGGGCAGATGGCGCCGCGGTACGAAGAAGTTGGGGGCAAAATACAAATCGTTTCCGTCCAAGAACATTAGCAGCGGTTCTAGGGTGGCGCGCAGGAAGCGGATGGTGGGCGCTACGGGCAAGAGGAAGCCCGCCGGCAGGTGGTGAAAGCGGAAACGCACCCGCCGATGGAGCACCGGCAGTGGTGGGGGCGACGGCTCGTCGGGAGCCGCAAAGGCGTGGGCGTACAGGTTGACCTCCAGCGCCGGATCCACCTCTGGCAGGTGGGCGAGGAGATTCCACGTGTACCAGCCCACTCCCGTCATCTTCTCGAAGAACGGGAAAATGTCCACCCCCACCACCAGGCGGTCCTCTCCCTCCACCACCCGGCGGTGCCAGCGCAGCAGGCGGGCGCGAAACGTCCCCAGCACATCCCGGAACAGGTGAGTAAAAAAACGGGCGGTGACGGCCAGGCGGTGGCCCATGCGCGGGGTAAGGGTACACTATCGGTGGTGCCGCGATCGGCTCTCCTTAGCGCCGGCACGGTGGCTCTCCTGGGAGTCGCCGGCGGGGCGGCGGCCTGGTGGTGGTGGACCGCACCGCCCTCCGGTTCGGGCACCCGACTGGCGCTCGCCGCCCACTGGGCGCCGGCCGACGCCGAGGGGGTAGTGGTGGTTGCCCAGGCGCCGCGCCTCGCCCGTTGGCTGGCCCGACACCGGGCAGCGGGACCCCTGGCCGCCGCAGTGGCCCCGGCGGCCTTGGCTGGCGCGCGGCCGGTGGAACCCATGGCGCTGCCTTTGGTACGCACCGCCCGCGGCCCGCTGGTGGCGTGGTGGGGAACATCCAGCACCGGGCTGGCCGCGCAAGTGACGCGGGCCGACCTGGCAGGCCTGCGCCAGGTGGCCGCCCTGCGAGGCCTCGGGTGGCGAGAGGAGCGGGGCGAAGGTGACTTCGTTGGCGTTTGGGCCTTCACAGGCACCCTCGGCGCCTCGCCGGTGCTGCCGGCAACTCCCCCGCCTGCGCCGGGCGGTGGGTGGTCCGCCCTCGTGAAGCTACATGGGTGGTGGTGGCACATCCGCCTCACCCGCGGCGGTTTGACGGCCCGGTCAGGAACTCCGCCGCCCCTGCCCAACTGCGGTGGAGAGACGCGCATGGTCTCGGGCGACCTTTCCTCTCTGCTGGGGCGAAGCGCCGATACCGCGGCGGTACCGGGAGCCTTGCTGGTGGCCGCCGACGGCGGCTGGGGCGTTCGCCTCGGGGAGGCCTCGTCCGGGACCATCGTCGAAAGGGTGGTGCGTGCCGTGGGCGAGGGCCGCGAACGTCCTGGCGATCCGTCCACCCTCCAGTGGGACACCCCCTGGGGAACCCTCTTCCTCGCCGCTGAATCGGGGGGCGCGGTCGCCACCCGTCCCGAGTTGCTGGCCCGACTGCCGCTGGCAACCCCTGGCAGCCAATGGGGATGCCTGCGGGGGGAGGAGGTCGCCGGGGCCTTGACCGGCACAGCCGCGCTGCTGGCTCGGCTGCCTGGTGGGCCGTCGCACCAACAGATAGCTTCGGCGGCCAAGGCCCTTCAGCAGGTGAAAGAGTGCTCCTGGCGCCTCGAACCCAGCGGGGGCCAGCTCCAGCTGCGGTGGTAGGATGACGGCGTGACTACCGTCCGGGTCAGCCACAGCGGCGTCGCCGCCCTCGTGCATTTGCACCGGCCGGACAGCGGCAATGCCCTGGACCAAGAGCTGATCGGTGACCTCACCCGCGCCGTGGTCGAGGCGCCTGGGCGAGGGGTCCGCGCCATCGTGCTCACCGGTGAGGGTCGGCACTTTTGCACTGGCGCTGACCTGCGAGGTCTCCTGGCTGGCGCCGAGGCGCCACTGGCCAGCCGCACCGCCGAGGCGAGGCATCTGGCGGCCCTGTACGCCGCCATTCTCCGTTGCCCCCTCCTCACCTTTGCGGCCGTGCGCGGCGCCGCCTATGGCGGGGGCGCCGGCCTGGCCGCGGCGTGCGACTTCGTCATCGCCTCCCCCGATGCCCGGCTGATGTTCTCTGAGGTCCGGCTGGGGTTCGTGCCGGCGCTGATTTCGGTGTTCCTGCCCCGCCGTGTGGCGGTCTCTCGCCTGCTGGACCTCTTCCTGGATCCCCGCCCCCTGTCGGGGGAAGAGGCTCGTGCCTTCGGATTAGTGGACGAGGTGTGCGACGATCCTGTGGCCGCCGCCCTCTCCCGTGCCGCCAGCATTGCCGCCAAAGCTGCGCCCAGCGCCGTGGCTGCCACCAAACGTCTCAACCTGGAGCTGGCGCTACCCCATCTGGATCAGCAGCTCGCCTATGCTGCCGCCGTCAACGCGGAGCAGCGTGGAACTCCCGAGTGCCAGGAAGGTGTGCGCTTCTTTTTGGCACACCAGCGCCCCCCGGACTGGAGCGGCGGCGAGAGCCACCGCGGCACCGACTAGCCCCCGCTGTCACCCGCCGATCTCTGGCTAGCTCGGCTCGCCACCCTCCTCCGCCGGCAGCCTAAGCAACAACACCGGACACGGCGCCTCGTGCACCACCCGCCGCGCCACCGACCCCAGCAGTGCCTGGCGCAGGCCGCGCGTCCCGTGAGTCGCCATGACGATCAGGTCACAGCGCTCCTGGGCGGCGTACTCGACGATCTTGGCGGCCGGCTTGCCCCGCACCACTTGCACTTTGGCGCCTCCAACGTTCACCTCTTCCACCAGAGCGTTCAGCTTTTGTGTCGCCGTGTCGCGCAGATGGCGGTGGAAGTCGGCCCATGGCATTTGGAGGGAGAAAACGTCGGGGTAGGGGAAGGAGTCGTCCACCACCGCCAGCACGACTACCTCCCCATGGGTGAGGGCGGCCAGCCCCTTCGCAAGCTCCAGCGGGCGCCGGGCAAGGTTGGTGAAGTCCTGGGGCACGAGGATCTTCGCGAACATCACACCACCTCCTGGTGAGCATGCTGGAAGCAGCTTCCGCGCTGACATCGTAGCGCCATTGAGCGCCGCCCGGGAAGAGCCCAACGGAGCGCCATCGGCGGAGGCGCATGGCGGCGCCACGCCCTCTACCTGGGTGTCCCCGCCAGCACCCATCGCACCAGCAGCTGCCCCACCCCCAATCCGCTCCGCACAGCTTGACACGACCACCGGTCACCGCTAGCATCACCTTCCCTGGGGTTGTTCCCGGGGAGGTTAGCTCAGCGGTAGAGCACCTGCCTTACACGCAGGGGGTCGTGGGTTCGAATCCCCCACCTCCCACCACCGCTGAGCAGTCCGCCCAGATGCCTGGTGCGGGGTGGTAGTTCAGTTGGTTAGAACGCCGGCCTGTCACGCCGGAGGTCGCGAGTTCGAGTCTCGTCCACCCCGCCATTGACTCTTTCCCGCGCTGCTTTTTTCCCCCGACGCCGGAGTCGCCAATGGCGGGGACAGCGCGCCGCCACTGCGCACCGCTCCACACAACCCGCTCCCCCGTCCCGCGGCTTTCGCCGCTTCGCCCTGCCGCCCGCGTCGCGCCCCCCACCCCTTCCCCCGCGCGTGGGAGTCTCGTCCCCCCTCAAGGAGCGACGACACCATCTCCTCTGCTGCCGCGGCGGATAGATATGCGCGGCCTGGAGTTGAAGGGAGAAGCCAACCCGCAGCTATACCGACGCGGCCGAAAAGCAGGTTCGCTGCCAGCGACCCCGGCTAGCCCATCCCGTCGATGATGGCGTTGAGCGTCGCCGAAGGCCGCATGGCGGCGCCCGCCAAGCGATCATCGGGCTGGTAGTAACCCCCCAAGTCCACTAAACGACCCTGAGCGGCGAGGAGTTCGGCGGCGATGGTGGCCTCGTTGGCGGCGAGCTGCTCGGCTACCGGAGCGAAGCGAGCGGCCAGTTCGGCGTCGTCGTTCTGGGCCGCCAACGCCTGCGCCCAGTAGAGCGCCAGGTAGAAGGTGGAGCCCCGGTTGTCGATCTCGTGCACCTTGCGCGAGGGAAGTTTGCCGTTCTCCAGGTAGGCGGCAATCGCCTGCTCCAACGCCGCGGCCAACACCTTCGCCTTGGCGTTGCCGGCCGTATCGGCCACAAGTTCCAGCGACGGCACCAGCGCGCAGTACTCACCCAGCGAGTCCCAGCGCAGGTGCCCTTCTTCTAGGAACTGCTGCACGTGCTTGGGTGCGGAGCCGCCGGCGCCGGTTTCGAACAGGCCGCCGCCGTTCATCAACCGCACGATGGAGAGCATGCGGGCGCTGGTGCCCAGCTCGAGAATCGGGAAGAGATCGGTGAGGTAATCACGTAGGACGTTACCGGTGACTGAGATGGTGTCCTCGCCACGCCGCACCCGGGCGAGGGAGAAGCGCATCGCCTCCACCGGGCTCATGATGCGGATGTCGAGCCCACTGGTGTCGTGCTCGGGCAGGTATTGCTTGGTTTTCTTGAGGATCTCGCGATCGTGGGCACGGTTTTCGTCGAGCCAAAAGATGGTCGGCGAACCGGTCGCCCGTGCCCGCGACACCGCGAGCCCTACCCAGTTGCGCACCGCTGCGTCCTTGGTTTGGCACATGCGGAAGATATCGCCCTTCTCCACCTCTTGCTGGAGTAGCACGTCGCCGGCTTCGTCCACCACACACACCAGACCGTCTGCCGGGGCCTGGAAGGTCTTGTCGTGGGAACCGTACTCCTCAGCCTTTTGGGCCATCAGGCCGACGTTGGAGACGTTGCCCATGGTGGCCGGGTCGAACTGGCCGTGCTTCTTCGCGTCCTCCATGATCTCCGCGTATACCGGGGCGTAGGAACGGTCCGGGATCATGGCAATGCAATCTTGCAACTCACCCTTGGCGTTGTACATCTTGCCGCCGTCGCGGATCACGACAGGCATCGAGGCGTCGATGATGACGTCGTTGGGTACGTGCAGGTTGGTGATGCCTCGCCGGGAATCCACCATGGCCAGAGGGGGCTGCGTGTCCAAGACCTTGGCGATGTCCGCTTCGATCTCCGCGCGCTGCTCCGCTGGCAGGCGCTCCAGCTTGGCGAGGACGTCAGCCAGGCCGTTGTTGACGTTGGCGCCGATGGCCTTCAAGGTCTCGGCGTGCTTGTCCAGCGCTTGCGCGAAATACACGGACACACAGTGGCCGAACATGATGGGATCGGAGACCTTCATCATCGTCGCCTTGAGGTGCAGCGATAACAACACCCCGTCCCGCTTGGCAGCTTCGATCTGCTCGGCATAAAAGGCGCGCAACGCGCGCACGTTCATCACGGCAGCATCGATGATCTCTCCCGCTTCGAGAGCCAGCCGCTCCTTGAGAACTCTACTGCCACCAGTCTTGTCGAGGAAGACGATGCGCGCCGTGGTGGGCGCGGTCAAGGTGGTGGAGGTTTCACTGCCATAGAAGTCACCCTGGCGCATGTGGGCCACCCGCGCCTTGGACCCCGAGGCGGGCCACGGTTTCATCATTTTGTGCGGGTGTGCCCGGGCGTATCTCTTCACGGCCTGCGCTGGGCGGCGGTCGGAGTTGCCCTCCCGCAACACCGGATTGACCGCCGAGCCGAGGCACTTGGCGTACCGTTGCTGCACAGCTCGCTCGACGTCGTTGGCCGGTTCCTCGGGATAATCGGGAATGTCGTACCCCTTTTCCTGCAACTCCTTAATGGCCGCCTTCAGCTGCGGAATGGTGGCCGAGATGTTCGGCAACTTAATGATGTTGGCCTCGGGCCGCTTGGTGAGCTCTCCGAGGCGTTGGAGCTCATCGGGGATCCTTTGCTCTGGCTTCAGCCTCTCGGGGAAGGTGGCGATGATCCGCCCGGCGAGGGATATGTCGGCCATCTCCACCTCGATCCCGGCACCTCGCGTGAACGCCCGTACAACGGGGAGGAGTGCGTACGTCGCCAGCGCCGGTGCTTCGTCGACCTTTGTCCAGGTGATCTTGGCTGTTCTCATGACCCGCCTCGTGAAAGAAGGTATTTGCCCGAACTGCGGCGGGGAAGTCTAGCGCGCTTTCGCACCCCAGGACAACGCCCCGCAGGGTCGGTCGTTCACCCCAAGTGCGCCTGCGCCAGTTCAACCAGCTCCTGGGCGGTACCCTGCGCCATCTCCTGGGAGGCAGCTTCCACCATGATACGCAGCAGCGGCTCGGTACCCGAGTAGCGAACGAACACCCGGCCCACCTGGCCCAGGGCCTCCTCGGCCCGAGCAATGGCGCGAGCCAGCTCCGGCACCTCCGCCACGGGACGGCGGCGGGACACGCGCACGTTGCGCAGTACCTGGGGAAAATGCTTCAGGTCAGCGAGTTCCTCCAGCGGCCGGCGCTGCTCGCGGGCCATTGCGAGCACGTGGGCGGCGGTGAGCAGGCCGTCCCCGGTGACCGCGTGGTGGGCACAGATAATGTGGCCGGACTGCTCGCCGCCCAGCACCGCCCCTTCCCGCTCCATGGTCTCCCACACCTCGCGGTCCCCTACAGCGCACCGCACCAGGCGAAGACCGTTGGCCGCCAGCGCCACCTCCAACCCCAGGTTGGACATCACCGTCGCGACCACGGCCCGGCCCGGCAACTGGCCAGCTCTGTCCAGATGGCGAGCCCAGATATGCAAGATATCGTCACCGTCCAGGATCCGCCCGGTGTGAGTGACCAAAACCGCCCGGTCGGCATCGCCGTCGAAGGCGGCCCCCGCGTCGGCACCCCGGGCCACCACCGCCTGGGCCAAACCTTCGGGGTGTAAGGCGCCGCAGGACGCATTGATGTTGGCGCCATCCGGGGAGGCGTTGAGGACCTCCACGTCCGCCCCCAGCTGCGAGAAAAACTCGCCCGCCACGGGCGAAGCCGCCCCTTGGGCGGCGTCGACAACCAGACGCAAACCGGCCAGAGGCTTGGCCGGCAAACTTTGGGCCAACAGGGAGAGGTAACGGGGACGCAAGTCCTCCGCTTCTGGCGGCAGCCACCCCTGCCCCCACCCACTTTGACTCTCCCCCAGGCGCGCCTCCAGCAGCGTCTCCTCGGCCACCGACCACTTAGAGCCGCGCGCGGCAACCAGCTTGATCCCGTTGTCTCCGGCCGGATTGTGGGAGGCGGAGACGACCACCCCGGCCCCAAACCCGTTGGCGTCGCGCAGCAGGTGCGACACCGCCGGGGTAGGCAACACGCCAGCCCACACCACCTCGCCGCCGGCCGCCGCGAAGGCTTGGGCGAGCCAGCCGGCGAGCACCGGCGTCGAAGCCCGGGTGTCCCCCGCCAACAGCACCCGCCGCGGTAGTGCCCGCTCGTGCAAATGACGATGAAGCGCCCATCCCAGGCGCATGATGGTCTCTTGGTCCAGAGGTGGTTCGAACGCCACCCCGCGCATGCCGTCCGTGCCGAAGAGCCGACTCAACGCCTCTCGCCTCCACTGGTCTGGGAACCCGAGGCCACGATCTCTACGGTGACCTTGGCCGCGGGGGGTTGCACTATACGAACCTGGGGTCCGGGGGCCCGCACGGCCACGCTGGCCTGCACGGTTTCCGTCGCCCCGTCCACGGTTACAGGATCGGTCACCACCCCTTGCAGGGCGGCCAATTGCTGCCGCGGGCCGCTCACCAGAGCGGTCGGCGGCTGGACCGTGACCGTCCCCACCTCCATGCCGGCGGCGGGTTGCCCGGTGATCCTGGGAAGAATGACCAGACGCTGCTGCACGATCCGCTCCAGCCGCAAGGTCACATGCAGCGGAGCAATGGCTACCACCTCCACGCCACTGGGGACGACGACGTCGTCCAGCAACACGGGCAGGTCGAGATCACCCTCGCCGGCTCGGGAGAGATCCAGCACCACACCGGTTTGGGAGGCGTCCAGGGAGCGCAGGCGGCTCAACGCCCCCCGCACGCGCAGTGACAACGAGGACGGCACGTCCGAAGTGATGACCATGTCCTGGGGCACGTTGACCAGCGTGAGCGACGCTTCGACCTGCTTCTCCGAGATGCGCTCGCGGCGCTGGAACGATGTACCGTACCACATCAGGCAGGCGAGCGCCAGTGCCAGCAAGAGGGTCCACGGGTAGCGCGGGAGCAGTCTCACCGGCGCCCGCCTCCCTCTCCCAGTACGACCAGTTCCACCAGCAAATCGCGGAGCCCGCGGCGATCCAAGTCGGTGTGCAGCCTGCCTCCCACGGCCACTGACATGGCGCCGCGCTCCTCGGAAACCACCACCGCGACGGCGTCCGTCTCCTCGGAGATACCCAATGCCGCACGGTGCCGCGAGCCGAAGTCGGAGGACAGATCAGAGCGCGTGGACAGCGGTAGGAAACACCCCGCCGCCACGATGCGCCCGCCACGCACCACTGCCGCCCCGTCATGGAGCGGGGTCCCGGGGGTGAAGAGGTTCACCAGCAAGTCATAGGAGAGCTGCGCGTCGACGGCGATGCCAGTATCCACGTAGGTGCGCAGTCCCTCGTCGCGCTCGATGACGATAAGGGCACCGTAGCGCCGCGCCACCAGCGTGTCGCAGGCCAGAACGATGTCGTTGATCAACACCTCCCGCGGCGACAACGTGGCCGTCCAGCGCAGCAACGGTGTACGCCCGAGAGCGGCCAGAATCTGGCGGATCTCCTGCTGAAACACCACGACGATGACGAAGGGCAGGTAAAACAGCACCTCCCGCAGGATGGTGGCGAGGGTGAGGAGGTCCAGTGCCAGCGAACCGAGGTAGGCGCCGGCGAGCATCAAGATCCCCCACAGCATCGACACCGCCCGCGTGCCTTTCACCACCGCCAGTAGCAGGTAAAAAACCACAGCAACGAGGGCAATATCGACGAGGTCCCTGACCCCAATTTCCACTTGGGTGAGCTGGCGCAGGGACTGGATCACGGTACTCACGCCACCCCCCGCAGGGCTGCCAGCGTGACGAGGAATTGCACCGTGGCGGCAACATCGTGCACGCGCACGACGACTCGCTCCACGGCCGCGACAGCCACCAGCGCCGCCAATGAGCCGGGCAGGCGGTCAGCCACGCCAGCGCCCGTGAGTGCGCCGATGAAGCTCTTGCGTGAGGCGCCCACCACGATGGGGTGCCCCAGTGCCGCCAGATCCCCCGCGGCGGCTAGCAACCTCAGATTTCCTTCCACGTCTTTGCCGAACCCGATGCCCGGGTCCAGCCACACCCGCTGCGGGGCCACTCCCGCCGCCACCGCCGCCGCCGCGCGGGCCCCGAGAAAGCTGTGGACCTCCGCGACGATCTCGGTGTACTGGGTATCCAGTTGCATGGTGCGGGGGGTGCCGCGCATGTGCATGAGCACCACACCGGCACCGGCCCCAGCCACCGCCTCCAGCATGCCGGGGGCGCCGCCCGCGGTTACATCGTTGACCATATCCGCCCCCGCCGCCAGTGCCGCCGCCGCAACCTCCGGCTTTGAGGTATCCACCGACAGGAGCACGCCTTTATCCTCTCGGCGCAGCTTTTCGATCACCGGAATGACCCTGGACAGCTCCACGTCCACCGGAACTTCTTCGGCCCCCGGGCGCGTTGACTCGCCCCCCACGTCGAGGATGTCCGCACCCTCGTCGCGCAGCCGCAGGCCGAACGCCACGGCTGCCTCCGGGGAGGGCAAACGCCCGCCGTCGGAGAAGGAGTCCGGGGTCACGTTGATGATCCCCATCACCGCCGGCCGTCGCCGCCGCCACAGGGGCTCCAGTCGTCGTTCCAGCACGGGGGCACTGTACTAAAACCGCTGTCCGTCCGGCAAACCCTTGCTGGCCCGCAGGCTCCTATGGCGTGCTTCCACCGGCCCGAACCAGGGCGAGGGCAGTGCCGTGCTCGCGGACGACGGGATCGAATACGGTGGCCGAAACGGTGTACGCCCCTTTCGGCAAAGTGAAGGTGAGCGTCGGTCGAAACTCCCCCGCCCGCGCCTGCCCCTCTTGCCCGGGGGGCACCTCCAGGGGAAAAGAGTGTTTCGCCACCGAGAGGTTTTCGCCCCGCTCATCGTAGATGGCCAAAAACACCTCCACCTCGCCCCCCACTCCTCCCGCGGGCGCTGGCAGTAGCGTGAGCGCCTGGACTGGCACCGTAATGCGCGCAGCCAGCCGCACTTCGCCACTCTTCTCACCCATCTCGTGGACCTCCAGCTGCACCGCGAGGGATCCCTTGGGCTTGGGGAAAGCCAGCGATGTGCGCAAGGCTTCAGCCAGCTTGTCGCCTTCGGAGAGGTCGAGATACCCCTCCCGATGGCGCACCTTCACCCCCGGGCGTTTGACCCGAACCGAGATACGATGAAACTGGCGATCTGGCTCTCGCCGCGGTTGGTAGCCCAGGGAGTAGTACGAGCCCATATCCTCGAAGACACGCACGAGGTCGTCGCTGAGGCGGTTGGAGCGCAGGGACAAACCGCCGGTGCCCTCGGCGAGGCTGCGGGGCGCGGTCCCCACATCGGAGAGTTCCGGTGGCGCGGCAAAGGCGGCCGTGTCCTTGATGCGGCCGAGCTGCCGAGTACTCACGTCGTGCAGCCGTACCGGGTTGGCCAGCCCCGCCGCGGCTAGGGTGTAGATCTGAAAGCCGGCGGAGTTGGCGGCGCGCACCAGGGCCGCCAGAATCTCCTCCAGTTGGCGGCGCGTCGCCTCCAGGCCGGGGTCGGATTGCGTCCGATCGGTGAGCCCGGTGTCGGCCCTGGTGCGCGGGTCCCGCGACACGAGGTATTGCATCTCCGGGTGCATCTCCATCGGCCCGCTCACCAGCACCACCGCCTTGCGCCCCCCAAAACCGGCGTAGGAGCGCATCAGCCCCCTAAGCACCTGCGCCATCACCGCAAACGAGTGCAAATTCCGCCTCGCCTGCTCACGGGAAGAGAAGCGCAACCCGGCCCCGGCGTCGAAGGCACTGGTGCGCCCAGGTTCGGCGCCTCCCTGGAGGAACTGCTGGCGCACCGGGTCGTTGAGCAGCGAACGGTCGAGAGCATGGCGAGATGCGTAGGTGGGAAGAGACTCCACCGCCTCCAGGGAGGAGAGGATCTGAAAGCGGTCGCGCGTGAACGGTTGCAGATACTGCAGCTCCGTGCCGATGGCGGCGAGGGCCCACTCGGCATCGCCCCCGAACCGCTCGCCGACGAACTGGCGCAGCTGCTCCAACGCCCGTCGCCGCAACGTTGGGGTGAGGAAGTTGTTGTCGATCACCACCACCAGGCGCCGCCGAAAGCGCTCGTCTTCCCCACTGGCGCCCCCCCCTCGCAGCGCATCGTCGAGCTGTGCGACACCGCCGCGGATGCGGAAAAAGTTGCTTATCCCCTGCAGCTCACCGTCTTCGAAAATTTCGAACTCCTCGGGTTGCAGATCGTCCACCGGCTGTCCGTCTGCAGCGGTAACCGTGACCTCGACGTTGACGACACGGACCTCGAGGCTGGAAACGAAGCCGCCCTGGGTCTGCGGCTGCGCCACCAGCCAGCCTCCCAGCAGCATGAACGGCGAAACAAAGAGAATTCTCCTCATTATCACCTCGGGTCACTCTGTTATTCTACGTCGGTTGCGAGAAGGAGGTTGCACGGATGAGGTGTGCTGCACTGGTGGTGGCTGGGCTGGGAGCGGCGGTGACGGCGGTGGCGCAGGTGCCAGAGGAGGAAGCTCTCAAGCGTTTCACCCAAGCGTATCTGAGCCACAACTATGGCGCCGTGGTGGAGCTGCGCGTCGACCGGCGGGCCGCTGCACCGGGCAAGGGGTACGCGGCGATCACCGCGGTCCGTTCCGCTCCGGCCGGACAGAAGGAGCAACTCAGCCTCCTCCTCGATCCCGAAACGCGCACGGTCACCGCGGGCCTCGCCTTCCCCCTCAACGTCAGCGATCCCCCCGTCACCCCGGCGACCCTCCCAGCCTTTGTGGAGCGGGTGCTGCCCGGCGTTCTCCAGCAGATGTTCGGTGCCCGCATGCGAGTGACCTGGCCGGCCATCCCCATGCGGCCATCGGGCGTGGTGCCGCTCGTCGCCCAAATGTCCACCGGGTACGGGAACTCACCCGTGCCCCTCGCCATCAGTGCCGACGCCCGCGTCCTCGTGCTTGGTAACAGCTGGCCGCTGGATCGCGACCCTCGCCAAGTTCGCCGCGAGATCCTCAAGGACGCGACAATACAATGGGATACGGGAAACCCCGCGGCGCCGCTACAGCTCGTGGAGTTCTCCGACTACCAGTGCCCCGCCTGCAAGCGGGGTTGGGCCGACGCCAAGAAGGTTTTGCAGCGCATGGGAGACAAAATTCGCCACGGGCTGGTGAACTATCCCCTGGTGCAGAACCACCCGTGGGCCTTTCGCGCTTCCGTGGCCGGTGTGTGCGTCGGTCAGCAGAGCGAGGCCCTGGTCATGGAACTTAAGGAAGAGATGTACCGCCTGCAGAGCACTCTCACTCCCTCCAGTGTGGACGATGCCGCCTTCGCGTTCGTCGCTCAGCGGGGCCTTGACGACGCGGCCTTTCGCGCCTGCTACCTCAAGGACCCAGCGGTGGAACAAGTGTTGGCACAGATGGGAGTGGCGCAACGAATGGGGGTGCTCGGCACCCCCACCTACTTCGTCAACGGCGAGATGATCGTCCTGAGCGACGTCGACGCGGCCGTGGCGCGCATGAACGCCATCTTGGCAGCCGGTGGCATACCCGAGCGGGCCGCTGCCCCTCCCCGGCGGTAGGGTAGCCCGCTGCTCCTTCGCGGTTGATGCTGGAGCTACCTGGCGCGGTCTGGTTGCAACTGGCGCACCACTGAGCGGGCGATCTCTTGGAAGGCGGACGCCGCCGGTGAGTCGGGGCGGGACAGCACGATGGGCACGCCGGCGTCGCTGGCCACCACGATCTCCGGGTCGATGGGTACGGCCCCTAAAAACGGCACGCCCAGTTGCTGCGCGGTGCGCCGGCCGCCGTCTTTCTTGAAGATCTCGGTGATGTGGCCACACGCCGGGCAGACGAAGGCCGACATGTTCTCCACCACCCCCAGCACCGGCACATTGACCTTGCGGAACATGTTCAGGCCTTTGCGGGCGTCGATGAGGGCCACGTCCTGGGGGGTGGTGACGATCACGGCGCCGTCCAGCGGCACCTGCTGGGTGAGGGTGAGCTGGGCGTCCCCCGTTCCGGGGGGGAGATCGACCACCAGGCAGTCCAGCTGACCCCACTCCACGTCCTCCAGGAACTGCTGAATCGCCTTCATCACCATCGGTCCCCGCCAGATGACCGGGGTATCGGGGTCCATCAGGAAACCCAGCGACATGACCCTAATCCCGGCCACCTCCACCGGTACTACCCGCCCCTCCTCGGTCACCCTGGGGGGCTCGCTGGTTCCCATCATCATTTGCTGGGAGGGACCGTAGATGTCCGCGTCCAACAGGCCCATCGACATCCCCTGCTGGGCCATCGCCAAGGCCATATTGGCGGCGACCGTGGACTTACCCACACCGCCCTTGCCTGAGGCCACCGCCACCTTGAACTTCACACCGCCCAGCAGACGCCGTTGCGGCATGGCTTCCTGCGGCGCCTGCACGTGCATGTGCACTCTGACCTTGGTCACACCCGGGAGGGCCTGCACGACGCGCGTAGCTTCAGCTTCAATGCGCGGCCCTGCCTCCGGGTTGGCACTGGCAAAGGAGATCGCCACCTGCACCTCGCCCCCCGCCACGGAGATCTCTTTGACAAAACCGAACGACACGATATCCCTTGCCAAGCCGGGAAACTTCACCTGCTTGAGGGCTTCACGAACTTGCTCCGGCGTCAACGCCACGTCAACCTCCCCGACTCTGCCGTCGTTGTGGTGCCCCGGCGCAGCGCGCGGGGGCAGCGTCGTCTAGTTCGCCCAGCCGAAGTGGCGTTGCACCTTCTCGGAAGCCATCCCTGGGTTCCACGGTGGATCCCACACCACCTGCACGCTGACGCTTTTTGCGCCGGTGGCGGCTTTGATCGCCTCCTCTGCATCCTTGGTAATGCGGTGCACCAGGGGGCAGCCGCGCGTCGTGAGGGTCAAAAAGACGCGCACCCTCTCGTCGGCATCCACCTCCACACCGTACACCAGGCCCAGATCCACCACCGAAAACGGCACCTCCGGGTCCATCACCCGCTCAAGGGCCTTCCAGACGCTTTCCTCCGTGACCATATGGCGCTGTCCTTTCCGCTGCTCAGCGGGCCAGGCGTCAGGCCGCCGGCTGCGCCGCCGGCCGGCGCAACTCCTCGATGGCCGCCCGCACCCGCTCCATCAATTCGCCCTTCGCCGTCACCCCCAACCCCGCCGTGGGAATGGGCTCGCCAAAGCGCACCACGATCTTCCCCGGCCGAATCAGGTACGACTTCTTGGGCAACACTTTACGCGCCCCCTCGATACCCACCGGAACGATGGGCAAACCAGCTTTCAAGGCAATCAAAAACCCCCCCCTCTGAAACGGCAACAGAGTGCCGTCGGGCGTACGGGTCTCCTCCGGAAACACCAACACCGAGCGGCCCGCCCGAATTCGTGCCGCCGCCTCATCAAACGATTTGATGGCCGTGCGGCGATTTTCCCGATCCACCGGGATAAAGCCCATGGCTCGCATGGCCCATCCCAAGAAAGGAATAGTGAAGAGAGTCTTTTTTGCTAAAAACCGCACCTGCCCAGGGATGGCCACCAGCAAGGCCGGAATGTCCAGCCACGACTCGTGGTTGGACATGAACACCACCGGACCCTCGCCTATCCGTGCCCTGCCCTCCACCCGCAAAGGAACCAACGCTGACCACAGAATGATGCGCGCCCACAGGCGCGCCCCCTTGCGCGTCCAGTCCCCCCGCGGGGGCAGCAGCCCCACCAAGGTGCCGTACGAACCCATGATGACCGTGTCCAGCGTGGTAACGGCGGCGGCGAAGGCGGTGACCAGGAGGCGCAGCACCAGCACGGGCGGATTGTACCCGACCACCGTCCCAATCACTGCCGCGCCAGCTCTTCCACCGCCCGCCAGATCGCCGGCGGCACCGGCATCACCGACAGACGCGGCAGCCGCAGCAACTGGAACCCGACGAAGAGTTCACTGCCCTTCATCTCCGCCAGGGTCACCGGCCGCCCCAGCCAACTCTCGGCTTCCACATCCACCACCCACCCCGCCACGCCCGCCTCGCCGCCGGCAGGATAGGGGTCACTCACCACCCGCGCCACTCCCACGATGGCCCGCTCGCTGCCGGTGTGGTAGATGAACGCTCCATCGCCCCCGCGCATGACGCGCAGGTATTTGAGAGCCAACGGGTTGGTCACGCCATCCCAAACCGTACGGCGCTCCCGGACAAGATCCGCAAAGCTGTACTCCGACGGCTCGGTCTTGAGGAGCCAGCCGGCCACTTACGCCGACTCCTGAACGGGACGCTTGGGCCGGGAGCCGCGCAACTTTTCCACCGGCACGCCAGAATGCTGGGAAACCATCGAGTACACCTCTTCACCGTCCAGGACCTCGCGCTCCAGAAGCGCTTCGGCTATCCGGTCCAGCACCGGGCGGTGCTCCGTTAGGATGGCTCGACAGCGAGCAAACCCTTCCTGCACAAGGCGTTTGATTTCGTTGTCGATGTCCACCGCGGTGGCCTCGGAGTAGTCCTGATGGCGAGCAAACTCCTTGCCGAGAAAGATCTCCCCCTCCCGCTTGCCGAAGGTGAGGGGTCCCATCGCCGACATGCCCCACTCGCACACCATTTTGCGCGCCAGCTCGGTAGCTCGCTCCAGGTCGTTGCCGGCACCGGTGGTGACACTGTCTTCGCCGAAAACCAGCTCCTCCGCCAGCCGTCCGCCCATCAGGACCGCCAGCTCGTCCTCGAGGTACTTCTTTCCGTACAAGAATCGGTCTTCCTCGGGGAGCTGCTGGGTGAGACCGAGGGCCATGCCCCGGGGGATGATGGTCACCTTGTGGAGGGGGTCGGCGTTGGGCAGCACCGCGGCGACCAGGGCGTGGCCGGCCTCGTGGAAGGCCACGATGCGCTTCTCCTCCTCGGACATGGCGAGAGAGCGCCGCTCCGCCCCCATCATTACCTTGTCCTTGGCGAATTCGAAGTCGTCCATGTCCACCGCAGCCTTGTCAAAACGGGCGGCGTGCAGGGCCGCCTCGTTGACCAAATTGGCCAAATCTGCACCGGAAAAGCCAGGGGTGGAGCGCGCCACCACCGACAGATCCACGTTCTCGTTCAGCTTGATCTTGCGGGTGTGCACGGCCAGGATCTCGTGGCGACCGTTGACGTCCGGCCGATTGACGACAATGCGGCGGTCGAACCTGCCCGGCCGTAGCAGCGCCGGGTCTAGCACGTCCGGACGGTTGGTGGCGGCAATGAGGATCACCCCCTCGGTGGACTCGAATCCGTCCATCTCCACCAGCAGGGCGTTTAGCGTCTGCTCCCGTTCGTCGTGCCCGCCGCCCAAACCGGCGCCCCGGTGCCGACCCACAGCGTCGATTTCATCGATAAAAATGATGCAAGGGGCGTTCTTTTTGCCCTGTTCGAAGAGGTCCCGCACCCGTGAGGCGCCCACCCCGACGAACATCTCGACGAAATCGGAGCCGGAAATGGAAAAGAAGGGGACCTCGGCCTCACCCGCGACGGCCCGCGCTAAGAGCGTCTTTCCGGTGCCAGGGGGCCCCATTAGCAGCACACCCTTGGGGATCTTGCCGCCCAGCTTCTGGAATTTCTGGGGATCGCGCAGAAACTCGATGATCTCCTGGAGCTCCTCCTTGGCTTCCTCCACCCCGGCCACTTCCTTGAACGTCACCCGCTTTTGGCTCGCCGTGAGCATACGGGCGCGCGACTTGCCAAACGACAGCGCTTTGTTTCCACCCGCCTGCATCTGCCGGTAAAAAAAGAACCAAAGGGCGATCAGAGCGACAAAGGGCAGCCACGACAGCAACACCGTCCACATCGAGCCCTGGGCTGGCTCCTCGGCTTTGATCCGCACCCCCTTCGCCCGCAGCCGGGTCACCAAGTCGTCGTAGCCGGGAGAGTACGTCATGAAGTCGTAAGGGCGAGTAACCGGGGCGCGGGGGTCGGAAACCTCGCCCCGACCCAGGATCTCGTTGCCGCGGATAAGCACCTCGCTTACTCTCCCTTGTTCCACACGATCGAGAAACTCGGAAAAGGCGATCTCTTGCGTCCCCGTGCGGGAGGTGGTGATCCAGTTCCACAACACCACCACCGACACGACGATCACCACAAAGAGCAGTGCGTTCTTGACGTTCTGGTTCACTGCGGCTCCGTTCCACGGCGGTGGGGTCGCCTCCTCTAAGCACCCTCAAGCAGGTGGATGCCAGGAAGATTCCCCCACCGCCCTTGATACTCCATGCCGTATCCCACCAGCCTGCCATCGGGTGCGCTTTCCAGCACCACGTAGCGCGGCTGCAGTGCCACACGCCGCAGCATCGGCCGATCGATGAGCGCGGCCACCTCCAGACTTCGTGGATCCTGCTGCGCCAGGTGGGTGAGCAGGTAATTCTCGGTCACCCCCGAGTGACAGATATCCTTCAAGATGATGGCGTACGCGCCGTGCAGGTGCACGTGGGTGGCGTATGACAGTTCGATGATCTCGCCACGGGGTGCCCCTTGGCGAGCTACGGTGACCAGCTCGATGCGGACCGGCCGCGAAATGGCCCGCAGCAGATCGGCAAGGAAGACCACTGCGCCCTTGAGCATCCCCACCAGCACGAGATCGCCATCGGGGAAGTCCCGGGAGATGCGTTCCCCCACCTCCCTGATCCTCGCCGCGATGATCTGGGGTGGTACCACTTCTACCGGCGTTGCCATGGTTCCTCCAACGTTGCCGTGACACTCTCCCCGCCGGTTGCCGCCCATCGTGCCGCCACTCCCACCGCGGGAACCCAGATAATGCTACCACCCGCCTCCAGAAGTGGCCACGCCGTCCGCCACGGCGCCGGCACGCCGGCTGCTGCCAGGGCCCGTACCAGGCTCCGTACTCCCTGCTCGGGCCACCCCTCGCCGGCGCGTACTGACCGCCACGTTGGGTGCATTCCGACCACGGCCGCATCCAGCTGTGCGACGTGCTCAGCGGGGGGTGGCGGGGAAACGCCCAGCGTCGCCCTCCACCCCCCCGGCAGCGTGACCGCGCCGCCAGCGTCGCGGGCGCCGAAGGGCGGGCAGGGTGGCGGCAACAGATGAAGGCGCTTTCCCTGGCGCCGCAGCACCCAACGCCCGCCCAGGTCCACTGCAGCGGGCTGACCCCCGTGGATCATGGCGCTGACCAGAGCCAGTTGAACTCGGGAGGGAGGTTCCCGCAAGGGTAGGCGGCTGGCCAGCTGGAGGGTCCAGCGCACCAGCAGAGCTGCCGGGAGCTGGCGCAGCGGAGAGATGTCGACGGCACCCCCCACTGGGGGGTAGTGCGCCCGCTGCGCCAGCAACTCGCCCAGCATCTCATCGTCGCGCGCCAGAGCCTCCGCAAGGCTGGCGAGATGCTCGCTGACCCGCGGGAAGTGGGCCTCCAGCAAGGGCAAAAGGTGGCAGCGCACCCAGGCACGGGGCCGTTGCGTGTCGCGATTGGTGGCGTCCTCCCGCCAGTGGAGCCCCCGGGCCGCCAGAAACGAGCGGAGCTCCGCCCGGCGGAAGTTCAACAAAGGTCTCGCTGCTAGGTGTCCCCGGCGCCTAATCCCCGCCACCCCACGCGGCCCGGCTCCGGCCAGGAGCTTTAACAGTACGGTCTCCGCCTGATCGTCCAAGGTGTGGGCGGTGAGCACGGCGGCGCAATGCCCCGCGCAGGCCTCCAGCCGCAGCAGGCGATAACGCTCCCGACGCCACCACGCCTCAGGCGACGTACCCCGGGGGGGGTCGGGGTGATCCACGTGAAGAACGCGAAGCCCGATCCCCAGCGCCGAGCACAGCTGGACACACCAGGCGGCATCGGCATCGGCTTCTTCTCCCCGCAGGTGATGGTGCACATGGGCAGCGTGCAGCGACAGCCCAAGCTGGGGTGCAGCCTCGCGGAGTAGATGCAACAGGGCCACCGAATCGGCCCCCCCGGAGAGGGCGACCAGCACCCTCCTTCCCAGCAGATCTGGAAAATGGGCGCGAAACTCGGCCGCGAAGCGCTGCGTTGTCATGGCGGTCATGCCGGCGGGTGGACTCGAACCACCGACACGGGGCTTATGAGACCCCTGCTCTGCCTCTGAGCTACGCCGGCACTCCAGGCGCTGGCTATTCTAGCCCGGCGCGACGAAAGTGCAATGACTCCTGGAGCGTGGGCGGGCGGCTTGCCTTCGGGAAAAGCGGCGAGGATACTGGGCCGATGCTGAATCCCAAGGGTATTCTCTGCCCCCGATGCGAGCGCGAAGTACCGACGTGGGCTATGGCCCGCTGCCCCATGTGCGGCACGTCGGTTTGCCATCGCTGCGCCCACCAGGCCTACGGGCGCCTGTTCTGTTCCCCGCGCTGCGGCGAGCACTTCTTCCACGGCGACTCTGAAGAGGAGGAAGACAACCCGCTGGAGGGTTGAGGAGAAGGTGAAGCGTACTGTACACTAGACTACCTTAGGAGGAGCGAGCGGCGCGTGGGACAACGTGGTGAAGAGATCCTTGCGCAGGCGCGGAAGCAGCTGCCGTTGGCGGCGCGTCGAGCGGAAGAGACGCTGCTGCTGGCGAAGGCCTCCGGCTGCCGCGTCTTTGACGCCGACAACGTCGCCCTCTTGGATCTCGCTGGAGGCGGCGGCGGCAACCTTTTGGGCTATGCCAACCAGTACGTGCTGGATGCGGTACGCCGCGCCGCCGGTTTAGGCCTGGCAGCCGGCTTCCACGTCACGGCGGAGATCGAGCTGGCCGAAGAGTTGGGGGAGATCCTTCCCTCCCTGGACCCCTGGGTTCTGACGGCGTCGGAGACCGAAGCCTGGGAGCTGGCCCTGCGTTGGTGCCGGCGTGACACCGGGCGCCAGCGCCTCGTGGTTTTCGACGGCAACCGGCGCGGCGCCCTGGAAGCGTTCCACGTTGTCGCCACTAGACCCCTTGGCATCTCCCAAAGCCTCGTCGCCGGAGCACCCGCGGAGCTGGGTCGGTTCGTGCGCGTCGTACCCTGGGGTGATGTGGACGCCTTTGCCGCTGTGATGGCAGAAGTAGGAGTCGACACCGCTGCAGTGGTGCTCGACCCGCTGGCGCTGCAGTACGGCGTCATCCCCCCGTCAGAAGAGTTCTTGAAGGCCGTCGCCGAAGGCACCGCGGAGGCCGGCGCACGCCTGATACTGGACGAGACGGTCACCGGGCTGCGCCTGGCCCGCGGCGGGGCTGCCGAGGTGTTCGGCCTTGAACCAGACCTCTGCGTCTTCGGGGGGGCTCTCGGCGGCGGCGTTTCGCCCATGGGCGCGGTGGCCTGGCGGCGGTCCCTGGCGGCGACGCCACCTGACGACCTCCCCCCCTCTCCCCCGCCCCTGGCCGTGGTCGCCGCCCTGGCGACCCTCTCCGTGCTGCGCAACGACGCCGTCCACCAGCGCCTGGAAGAACGGGGGGCGCAGTTGGCCAACGGTATCGAGGCGCTGGCCGAGCGGTTTTCCCGGCCGTTGCGGTGCAACCGGGTTGGCTCAATCTTCTCCCTTGCCTTCGCGCGTCAGCGGGTAACCGACGGCGGCAGCTTCGCACGCGTCGATCACGACTCCTGGAGCCGTTTCGTCCGTTACGTGCGGGAGTCCGGTGTGTTGCTGCCGGCGCGCTCTCCCTCGCCCTGTTTCCTCTCCCATGCCCACGGGGTCAAGGATATCGAGCAAGCCCTCGCCGCCATCGAAGGGGCGCTCAAGCGAATGCAGAAGGAGGACGAAGCCTAACCCCCAACCGGAAAATGCTTGTCCAACAGCGCCAGGAGGGTGTCAGGCTCCAGCGGCTTCTCCAGGTACTCGTCCACTTCGTACTGAGTACGGGCCTCCGACTCCCAGCGCCGGCTCTTGTACACCGCGGTCACCATAAATACCTTCGGGCGGTACGTGGGGAGCTTCTCCCGCAGTTTGGTGAGCACCTCGAAGCCCGAGAGCAGGGGCATGAGGGCGTCCAGGACCAACAGGACTGGCCGAGACGCCAGCACCATCTCCAACGCTTCGCGGCCGTTGGTCGCCTCCAGCACGTCCCACCCCCTGTCGCGTAGGATTTCCGCCACCAGTAGGCGAAACACCCGGCTGTCGTCGGCGACCAGCACGCGCATTGGCAACCCCCTGGGCAAATCCTAACAGTTTTTTTACCGCAAATAGCCAAGACTGCGCAATACCTCCCGCTGCACGGTGGCGCTGGCGGCAGAGGGGCGGATCACCGGCGGGGGAGGCGCACCGTACTCCACCGCCGCCGCCACTACCTGTGTGCCGCCCAGCTCGGGGCGGGGCAAGGCGCCCCCCGCCGCCGGTGGCAACCCCAGCTGGGCCAACCACACCGCCACCAGCTCCGCAGTGCTGGCGCTGCCCTCCCCTCCCCGCAGAAGCACGGATCGCGACGCCGCAAAGGGCTCTCCCCCTCCCGGCGGCATCCCCAGGAGCCAGATGGTATACCCGCTGTCCGCCAGCTGCTGCAAGAGCACCCGCAGCAGCTTGAGGTGCGGTTTGAGACCTGCCGCCACTGTCAAGGTTTCTGGCCCACCCCCCAAGCGCGTCGCCAGGTCAATCGCCGGCAACCACAGGGCCAGCAACGAAGCACCCTGGCGAGCAGCGGCACGGCGCACCAGTTCCTCGGCCAGGAGGTCAGTGGCGGCGGGCGCCTGCCGCCCCTGTTGCCAGGCTGCCGCCACGGCGCCAGCCAAAGCCGGACTCACGGCGTCCGGCCCCGTAGCCCCCCCCAACCACGCCCGCTCGCTCACCACCTCCCCCAGCACCTGTCGCACCGGCCAACTCCCCCACCACCCCCCCACCAACACCGGACAGCCGGCGCGGGAGGCCATCTCCCAAAAGGTGGGCAACCGCCGATCCAGGGACGGCCGAGCCGCCACCCGTGCCGCCGACAACGGCGACCAGATCATCACCACCAACCGCTGCAGCGTGGCCGGTAGCACGATACCGTCGCTGCCACCGAACAGGCGCACCTCTTCCATCACTTGCACACCGTGCTTGGCGGGGGGCGCCCCACACGCCACCGAGGTCCAGGCGACGGCTGGCAGAGCCGCCGCCGCCCCCCGGATCTCCACCCATCCCCACTGCGCGATTTCCTTCCAATCGTCAGCGGGAAACACCGCCGGCAGCGCCTCAAGACCCCCGCGGCTCAAACCTTCGACGCCCACCACTGCAACCCGCCCGGCGGCGGCCGGGGTGGCCAACGGCACCGCCGCCGCTGGCCCCGGCGGCGGCGCTGGTGGAAGAACCGCGCTGGCGGCGCCGACGCCGGTGATGGCCAGCAACAGAAGGACTTCGACACGCCAGGGAGGGGCGCGCAAGTTCTCCTGCTCACCCCCGAACTCGCGCCCCAGAGCCCGTCGAGCTGCCACCCCGGCAATCATCGCGCACCCCACCGCGGCGACTCCCACCCTCAGCGCGGCCTCGGCGGAGCCCAGCCCGTCCCAGAGGATTCCCGCACTTCCGCCCAGAGTGAGCAGCGCCGCCGCTCCGCCCAACACCGCCGCAACCCGCTGCGGAGTCACACCCCACGCCAACAGGCGAAGGGCCACCGCACGTCCGGCCAGGAGGGCAGTGAGGAACAGTACCAGCAAGGGGGGAGCGACCGCCAGCGCCACGACCTTCACCTGCGCCCAGCTGGCGCCGGTGCGCGCCAGCGCCCCCCCCACCAGCGTGGCGCTGAGCGCCGCCCACAACGCCAGCACGAAGGTGATCTGCCGCCACGCCGCAGGGGGCGCAGGCGGCAGACCGCCGTGCAGGTAGCCTCTCCTCTCCAGGTGGCGCCGCGCCCTGGCCAGGTCGTCGCTAGGCCGTGCGCGTGCGGACATGTTCGGCAAAGGCGGACAACAGCGCCGCCGCCGGGCCCAAGGAGGCCACAGCGGCGCGGGCGGCGGCGATGAGATCGTCGCACAGCGCCTGCGCCCCCTCGAGGCCGAAGACGCTGACGAAGGTGGTGCGCCCTAGGGCCGCATCTCGCCCCTGGGGCTTGCCGGTCCTGTCGGCCGGCGCTGTGACGTCGAGGAGGTCATCGGTTACTTGAAAGGCCAGGCCCAGATTGCGCGCGTATGCCAGCAGCGCCTCGCGCTCCCGACCCCAGATCCCCGCGCAGGCGGCGCCCAGCTCGGCGGCCAGCACGAACAGGGCGCCGGTTTTTTGGGCGTGGATGGCCTCCAATCGCTCTAGGGCAGCGTCACTCGGCCCCAGCGCAAGGTCGAGGAGCTGGCCCCGGCACAGCGTCTCCACCACTTGGGCGAGCCGGCCCGACAATGCCTCGCGGTGGACCTGGGCGACCCCGGCTGCCACCAGACCCTCGCGCAACACCTCCGTCGCCCGCGCCAGCACGGAAAAGGCCGCCAGGATCGCCGTCGCCTCCCCCCAAAGGCGGTGCAGTGCCGGTCGGCCGCGGCGGGTGGCAGCGTCATCCATACAGGGCAAATCGTCCAAAACCAACGACGCGGCGTGGACCATTTCGATGGCGCACGCCACGTCCACCGGCGGGTGTCCCTTGCGCCCCAGCGCCTCGGCAACCAGCAGGAGAAACACCGGCCGCATCAGCTTGCCGCCACCTAAGATCGCCTGCCGCTGCGCCTGGGCCAGGGTATCGGCAGGGTCGGGGCAGGAGGTCAATTGGTCCAGTCGGCCCTCGACGAGGCGCCGCAAGCGCTCCAGCGCCGCTGCCAGGGTGCCGTCAGGCGGAGAAACTGGCGAGGGCCTCACCCTCATTGTCGAAGACGTCGAACACGGTGATCAGCTGCGTGACCTGCAGAAGATCGTTGATCTTGGCGGGCAAGTTAACCAACTTCATGGCACCGCCCCGGCGGGCAACGGTGGTGAAACATCCCACCATTTCGCCAATACCCGATGAGTCGATATGCGTCACCCCTTTCAGATTCAGCAGAATCTTGGTGCGCCCCCCCTGCAACGACTCCTCCACCAGCTGGCGCAGTTGCACGTCACCGCTACCGATGGTGATCTTGCCCTCCAAATCCAGTACCCGCACGTCTCCGTGATCTCTAACTGTGCTCTTCATCGAGTCCTCCTTGTTCCACTTTGGGGAGCTTCTTGATCAGCGCCACGCGCGTCCCTCCCCGCTCCCCCGGGGAAAAACTCACGGCATCCATGAAGTGACGGATGTAGAAGATACCCCGGCCACTTTCGCGCAACAGGTTCTCCGGACTGGTGGGATCGACCACATCCGAGGGGGCAAAGCCCTCACCTTCGTCTTCCACTTCGATGCACAACTCCTCTCCGGGTACGATGCGCACCAGCACATGTACGCGCTTTTCCGGGTTAAGCTTGTTGCCGTGCTTGATGGCGTTCGCCAGAGCCTCCCGCAGGGCCATGCCGACCCAGTAGGCGGTCTCCTCCTCGACCGCGGCGCTATTGCACAGTTCCTGCAACATGCCATCGGCAATCTCGATGTTCTCAAAGGAAGACAGCAACTGCATCTGGGCCTGGCGCACCATGTCGGCGAAGTATAGCAGGCCGGCCTCCCGCGGTCCGTCGCCGGGTCCGCCGCGGCGCCACCGGCCGCGGCGGCGCTGCGCACCCTGGGTTTGGGCTGCGGCGGTGAGCCTGTTCGCTTTGGCGCCGACGCCCCCCCCAGCGGCAGCGGTGCAGCCATGTCCTCCCGCCCTGGTACAGTCCGCTCAGGCCGTCGCGCAGCTGCGCGGCGTCGCCGGGGGGCTCACGCCCACTTGCCGGGTCATCGCTCCGCTGCGACTGCGGGCCGAACTGGACCGCAAGCTGCAACGCGATTTGCCGCTGCCCCCCGAAGAGTTCTTGCGCGCACTCATCCGGCTCGGCTTTGCCAGCGGCGAACCGCGAGCGATGTACCAGCGCTTGCTGGATTTCTACACCAGCCAAGTGCTCGGATTCTATGAACCGGCCAGCGACGAGATGGTCCTCGTAGACTCCCCGGCCAACCGCGACGCGCAGGCCTCCCTGCTGTGGGCCCACGAATTGGCCCACGCCGCCCAGGAAAAGCGCTTCGCCTTGCCCAGCCGTCTACTGGCAATGCGCGACAACAGCGATCGGCAGCGCGCCGCCTCGGCCATTGCCGAGGGGGACGCGATGCTGGTGATGTTGCTTCAAGCCGTACCGCCCGGCCAGGAACAGGGGGCCTTAGCCACCGCGGAACGCATGGCTAAGGGCGAAGGGCTGCCCGTGCCAGTGGCCTCCGGCGTCCCCGAGTTTTTCGTGGCCGATCTACTCTTCCCCTACACGCAAGGGCTCGCGACGGTGCTTGCCGCGTACCGCCGGGGCGGTTGGCCTGCGGTGGATGCCTTACTGGCCGCACCGCCCGACTCCACCGCGGCGCTGCGCAACCCGCAACATCAGGCGCGCCCAGTGGGAGACAAGGAGTTGCCCCCACCCCCCGACGGCTTCAGGGAAGTGCTCACCGACACCGTGGGCCAGTGGGCACTGGAGTTCTGGCTGCGCCAAGTGTTGCCCGAGAGGGAGGCTGCCCTTGCGGCGGCGGCGTGGGGCGGCGATCGCTTTCGCCTCGTGGAGGATGTGCACGACCCCAAGCGCTGGGCGCTGGCGTGGGTGATTCGCACCTCTACCCCCGAGACGCGGCGCGTGCTGGAGCGGGCGCTGCAGCGTGCCGCACCCCGTCTGCTTGCCCTATACCAAAAAGACGTCGCTTCTCCTGGGCTGGTGTGGATTTCCGCTGGTGCAACGCTGGAGATGCGAGTGGCGTGGCCGTCGCCAGCTCACCGACGCCAACCCAGGCCCCACCTCACGGCGCCAATACCACCGCCTTGAGGATAGTCACCGTCTCCACTGGCACATCCGATCGAAACGGCCCTCGGGGGCCGGTGGGGATGGCGGCGATGGCATCCACCACCTCCATTCCCTGCACCACGCGGCCGAACACGCAGTAGCCGAACTCCTGGGGCGTTGGGCCGCGGTGGTCCAGGTGCGGGTTGTCCCGCAGGTTGATGAAGAACTGGGAGGTCGCCGAGTCCACCTCGGCGGTGCGCGCCATGGCCACAGTGCCGCGCAGGTTCTTCAGCCCGTTGGCGGCCTCGTTGGGAATCGGCGGCCCGGTGGCTTTGCGGGCGAAATCGGCGCCCATGCCGCCACCCTGGATCATGAAATTGGGGATCACCCGGTGAAACACCGTCCCGTCGTAGAACCCGCTGCGCACGTAGGAGAGAAAGTTCGCCACCGTCGTGGGCGCCTTCTGCGCCTCCAGCTCCACCACGATGACGCCCTTGGAGGTCTCCAACTGCACGCGCGGCTTGCCTGGCACCCCCGGGTGAGCTGCCGCCATCGTCAGGATGCAAGCACCGATAACGAAAACCACCACATCCTCCTCTCTACCTACCGCCCCCCAGGGACGTCAGCGTGAAACGGGGGACGGCGCCCTCGCGCTCCATCTCGATCTTGAGTACGTGCCGGGAGTTGGGGGCAAACCAGCCGGGAAGAGCTTGCTCCCCCAGCGCCACCCCCTTCTCGTCGAGCAGGCGAACGGTGACGGTCCTCCCCCCAGCGCGCACCGCCATGCTGTCCCGGAAGACCCCCGCTCCCTTCTTGCGGCCCAACCCAAGGAAACCCTTCTGGGAAAAGTCGAACGGTTTGCGCCCCAGCGGTTCGCCATCCACCTCCAGCTCGATGGCGCCCGCCGACAGCGGCGAGTTGAAGTACACCTCCAGGCGAGCGGTCCCGGTTACCGGCGTCGGCGTCGGTTCCACCGGCGCCGGCAAGGGACGCGTCCAGCTTCCGCGCTGCTCTGCGGCGCGCACCCGATCCCTGGCCAGCGCCACGTACTCCTGCAGGAGAGGATCGTCGTCCAGTTGCAGCGCCGCCTCGAAGCGAGCCAGCGCCTGGCGCCAGCGACCTTGGCGCAAAAATTCGCGCCCCTCCTCTCGCAGTTTCGCCGCTTGCTCGCGGCGGGACAGGAGCTCCCGCTGGGCCGACTGCACCTCGTGGGCTTGCGCCGCCAGCGCCCGCGCCACATCCGAGTGTGGCGCCTGGTCCCACACCACCTCGAGCTGCCGCAGAGCAGCCTCGGCATCGCCGCTGCGTACTGCCTCCGCGGCCGCGCGCTGGGCCGCGGCGACGCGGTGGCGGCGCTCCGTCTCCCCGGGCGGCGCACCGGGAAAGGGTCCACGGTCGATGCGAGCTGACAGGACAGCGATTCCCCCGGCCACCGGCACCACGAGGGCGGCCAGCAAAGCTGCCACCCAGTGGGGGTTGATGGGCAGACGAAAGATCTGAGGTAAAACCACCCGTGGCCGGTGCGGCCGCTCCAAGGTGGTGGCCCGGGTAAGGGTGGGCGCTGAGGAGAGCGACTGCGAACTCTCCGGCGCCGCCGGCGCGGCCGGTTCCGGTTCCCGCTGGTGAGTCGCCTCGGTGCTTGTGCCCGTGAGCACGCGGCGAAGGGCGTCCAAGGCCTTGGCGACATCTTCACCGCGCTGATACCGCCGCTCGGGATCCTTCTCCAAAAGTTTGAGGATAATAGGGTTAAATGCTGCCGGCAAACCGCTACGCAGCTGACTGGGGATGGGCGGCGGTTCGTGCACGATGCGATACGCCACCTCGGACAACGAGCTCCCCGCGAAGGGGCGCACACCGGTCAGTAACTCGAAGAGCACCACGCCGAGGGAGAAGAGGTCGCTGCGACCGTCCACCACCGCCCCGGTCACCTGTTCTGGCGACATGTAGTTGGGCGTGCCGATGAACTGCCCAGTGGTGGTGAGATTGGAGCTTTCCAGCCGCGCCACCCCGAAGTCAGTGATCTTCACCAGCCCCTGGGAGGTGATGATGATGTTGGCCGGCTTGATGTCCCGGTGCACCACCCCCTTGGAGTGGGCGTAGCCGAGGGCCGCGGCGAGAGCTCCGCCCACTGCTGCCACCTCCGAGTAGGTGAAGGGGCGACCGCTACGCATGACTTCTTTTAAGCTTCTGCCCTCAATAAACTCCATGGCAATGAAGGACAAACCGCTCTCTTGGTCGACCCCGGCATCGTGGACAGTGACGATCCCCGGATGATTGAGAATACCGGCAGCTTGAGCCTCGCGCAGGAAGCGCTGGCGAAATTCTTCTGCCTCCTCGGCATCGGAAGGAACCGCGAGGGTCTTCAATGCCACCTGCCGACCGATCACCGGATCGCGAGCCAGGTACACTACCCCCATCGCCCCCTTACCCAAGACCCGCTCGATCAGGTAGCGACCTAACTTGGACGGAGGTGCTGGACGCTCCATGGGCGGTACTCCTACTGCATCACCCCAGGGGTGGGGGACGGCAAAACCACCACCACCTCGTCCGGCCCGGCCACCTGCAACACCTCGCGAGCAGCCCGCGCCCTCGCCTCACGGTCGTGGCGTACTCCGGCCAATTGCCGTTGCAGCTCTCGATTGGCGTTTTCCAGGGCGGTGCGGCGTTCCAGCAACCGATGCAGTTCGCTGCGCGTTTCCCGCAAAGCGGCGATGCCGCTCCACCACCCCCAAGCCACCAAACCCGCCGCCGCTGGCGCCAGCAGTAACAGTATTCGCAGAAGCACGGTTCTGCGCGGGACTGGCAGCGCGGTGGGGGAACGTCTCATGGCCCGAGCCCCCGCCCGACGCCTCCCACCCAGCGGTCGGCGTCAGCTTCGCGACGACGGTGCCCGCCCATGCCCAGCCACCGAGCGAGCGCTGCGGGGGTCATTTCCTGAATGGAGCCCTCCCCGCAAACTGGGCAGCCGCCCCCAGCTCCTCCTCGATCCGCAGCAGCCTGTTGTACTTCGCGATACGCTCACCGCGTGAGGCGGAACCGGTCTTGATCAGCCCGCACCCGCACGCCACCACCAGGTCGGCGATGGAGGTGTCCTCGGTTTCGCCCGAACGGTGGGACACCATCGCCCGCCACCCATGGTGCAGCGCCAAATTCACCGCCGCCAGCGTCTCGGATACGGTACCGATCTGGTTGAGCTTGATGAGCACCGCGTTGGCCACCTGGCGGCGAATCCCCTCGGCAATGACCTGGGGGTTGGTGACGAAAATGTCATCGCCCACCAGCAGCACCTTCTCGCCCAGGTGCGCGTTCAGCTCCTCCCAGCCTTCCCAATCCCCCTCGGCCAACCCGTCCTCGATGGACACGATGGGGTAGCGCTCCACCCACTCGCCGTAGAGGGAGATGAGGTCGCGCGAGGACAGGCCATGGCGCCCTTCGCCGGGGAGGAAGTACCCCTCGCCGGTACGGAGTTCGCTGCCGGCGGCATCCAGGGCGATGGCCACCTGCTCGCCGGGGGTGTAGCCGGCATCGCTGATGGCGTTCACCAGGTAATCCAGCGCCGCCTGGTTGGACGGCAAGTTGGGGGCGAACCCACCCTCGTCCCCTACGGCGGTGATGTGCCGGTCCTTCTTGAGGCGCTCGCGCAGCGTATGAAACACCTCCACGCCGGCGCGCAGCGCCGCCGAAAACGACTCGAAACCTAGAGGAACAACCATAAACTCCTGGATGTCCAGAGAGTTATCCGCGTGCGCCCCACCGTTGATGAGGTTCAGGCACGGCACCGGCAGCACCCTTACCCCGGCGCCGCCCAAATACCGGTACAGTGGCAAGCTCGCCGCCTCCGCGGCGGCCCGCGCCACCGCCAGTGACACTGCGAGAATGGCATTGGCCCCCAGCCGACTCTTGTCTTCCGTGCCGTCTAAGGTGCGCAACAACAGATCGATGCCACCCTGGTCCCGGGCATCGACGCCCACCAGGCGATCGGCAATTTCGCCGTTGATGTGGGAAACCGCGCGCAGCACCCCCTTCCCCTTGTACCGACTGGGGTCCCCATCACGCAGCTCCAACGCCTCCCGGCTGCCGGTGGAGGCGCCGGAGGGCACCATGGCGTGCCCCACCGCGCCACCGGACAGCACCACTTCCGCCTCGACGGTGGGGTTGCCCCGCGAATCCAGAATCTCTCTGCCGACCACCGTTTGGATCTCGAACATTGGCTTACCTCCCATTTTCCCGTCTCGCCAACAACCGGCGGGCCTCGCGGATGAGGGCGCGCAGCTGGCCAGTGGTGGGGGCTTCAGCGTAAATCCGCAGGCGCGGCTCGGTAGTCGCCTGCCGCAACAACACCCAGGCGTCCTCGGCTACTCCCAGCAGTAGGCCATCGGTAACCGGGAGGGGACGCACCGTCTCCCCCAGGACAGTGACCCGCGGTTGTCGCACAAGCCGCCGAAAAGCGTTCCGGTTCTTCTCCGTGAAAGGGAGCTGCACGCGCCTGAAGAACAGCGCGCCGTAGCGGTCATAGAGCCGTCGAATCAACTCCGGCACCGTGGCGCCCTCCACTGCCACCATCTCGGCGGTGAGCAGCGCCGCCAGGATGCCGTCGCGCTCCGGTAGGTGCGTGGCTACGCCCAGCCCGGCAGATTCCTCCACCGCCACGCCGACCCGGCCCGAGAGCATCTCCTGAGCAAGGAAGTGAAAACCTACCGGCGTTTCCACCAGCTCCCGACGGTTGGCGGCGGCGATGCGGTCCACCAGCCGACTGGTACCGGTGGTGCGCGCCACGCCTCCCGCCACTCCCCGCCGCCGCACCAGGTAATCCACCAGCAGGGCGATGGCCACCGAGGGAGCGACCGCCCGACAAGCGTGGTTGACGACCCCAAAACGATCCGCATCACCGTCGGTGGCCAGCCCCAGATCCGCACCGGAGGTTCGCACCAGTTCCCGCAGACCCTCCAGGTTCGCTGGCGTGCACTCGGGCGCGTACCCCCCGAAGTAGGGATCTTTGGTGCCGTGCACGGCGACGGTGGGGATTCCGTGGGCGAGCAGCACGCGGTCCAGGAACTCCCGGCTTGTGCCGAACAAGGGATCCACCGCCACCTTAAGCCCGGCCAGCCGGATAGCCTCCCAGTCGAGGGCGCGCTCCAGCGCCTCGAGGTAGCCGGCGGTGAGGGGTTCTCGGCGCCGCAGCTCCCGTTGCGGCACGTAGAAGGGCTCTTCCTTCCCGTCCAGGGCGATCGCCTCCCGCTGCACCTCTTCACATAGCTCCAACGGCGCCGGTGCACCGCTGGCGGAATACAGCTTCACGCCGTTGTACTCTGCCGGGTTGTGGGAGGCGGTGAAGGTCACACCCAGCGCGGCCTTGCGTTCACGGACGGCGAAGGCGAGGCAAGGGGATGGAAGATCGCGTTCCGAAATGACGGTTGGAAAGCCGTGATGGGTGAAGACCGAGACCGCCTCGTGGGCGAACTTCTCCGACAACAGCCGCGTGTCGTAGGAGACGACTACCTCACCGGCCAGTCCACGCCGGCGCAAAATGCGCACGGTGGCTTCGAGGAGCAGCCGCACGTTGCGAAACGTGAGCTCCTGACCGACCACGCCGCGCCACCCGGAGGTGGAGAGGTGGATCATCGCCCGCGTCCGCGAGGCTACCATAGCCTTGCCGCGCTGTGCATCGCCGGCTTTGCCTCGGTCCACGCCGGAGCAGTTGGCGGTGCGACGGCCGGCGCTGCCGCCGCGGTGTCCAACGACCCCTGGCAGCAAGCCCGGGCCGCGGTCCTCGACCACATTAACGCCGCCCGCATCGCCCATAACGTGCCCCCTCTGGCCCACCTCCCGCTGCTCTCCCGCCTCGGCGATCGGCACTGCCATGACCTCATCGAGGATCAGGTGACCGGGCACTTCTCCCGCCGCGGCACGCCACCCTACCTGCGGTACCTGCTGGCCGGCGGCACCGGCTATCACCGCCAAAACGCCGCCGCGGTCATCACCTCCTCACCCATGGAGCCGGAAGCCGCTCTGCGAACCCTGCGGGAGAGCGTCGATCGCATGCTGGCCGAGCAACCTCCGGCTGATGGACACCGCACCACGCTGCTGGATCCCACCTCCACCCATATCGGCATTGGCATCGCAAAACGCGGCGGCTGGCTGGCATCCACCCACGAGGTAGCGGTGATCCTGACCGAAGATGTTTCCCTCCCGCCACCGGTGGCGCAGCCCAGAACCCGACTCCGCTACGCAGCCTCCCTCCCCTCCCCGTGGCAGGTGCGGGCCGTGGAACTGCTCTGGGAGCCTCTGCCCACGCCTTTATCGGCGGCTCAGGCCAATGCCATCGCCTCCTACCGCTACCCACCCCGCCGGGCGATCACCTTTCTCTCCCGCGGCGGCATGGCTGGGACAGCAGCGGCCAGTATGGCGGCGGCCAGTGGCGAACTGCTGGAGATGTCCAAGGGTCGCTTCTCCTACCGCTGGATCACCGGACCTGCGCCAGGAGTGGAGATCCTGTTAGTCTGGGCCAGCCGCGGCGGCCACCAGCAGGACCTGGTTGCCGTCGCCGCCGCCGCGGTGGTGGTCACCGCCGACGGCACCTTGCCGCCCGAGCTGGGGCGCTGGGTGGAGCTGCGCCAGATTGGCCGCGAGCCTTGCCGGCCAGGGTAGGAGAACGCCATGGCGATGCCCATCTACCTCGACTACAACGCCACCACGCCGGTGGACCCGCGGGTGCTGGACGCCATGAGGCCCGCCTTCGAGGTGCACTTCGGCAACCCCGCTTCACGGACCCACGCCTACGGCTGGGCCGCCGCGCGGCTGGTGGAGAAGGCCCGCGACACTCTGGCGCGCCACTTAGGCGGAGCCCCCGACGAGTTCATCTTCACCTCCGGCGCCACCGAAGCCAACAACCTCGCCATCAAGGGGGTGGTGGGAGCGCAGGGCGGACGCCCCTGCCATGTGGTGACCTGTGCCACCGAGCACAAGGCAGTGCTGGACCCCTGCCGCCGCTTAGCCAGGGAGGCGGCGATCCAGCTCACCGTGCTGCCCGTGGATCGCCTCGGACACCTCGACCTGCAACGCCTCCAGGACGCCCTGGGACCGGACACCGTGCTGGTCAGCGTGATGCTCGCCAACAACGAAACCGGGACCCTGCACCAGCTCGCGGAGGTGGCGGCGCTGTGCCGGTCGCGGGGCGTGCTCCTCCACACCGACGCCACCCAAGCGGTGGGCAAGATCCCCGTCAATGTCACCGCGCTGGGCGTCGATCTGCTCTCCCTGTCCGCACACAAGTTCTACGGTCCCAAAGGAATAGGGGTTCTGTGGCGGCGCCGCGGTGTGGCCCTGGTACCCCTCCTCGACGGCGGCGGCCACCAGCAGGGTCTTCGCTCGGGAACGCTCCCCGTGCCCCTCATCGTCGGTCTCCAGCGCGCCTTGGAGCTGAGTGCCGCCGATGTGGAAGAGGAAGGGGTGCGCCAGGCCGCCCTGCGGGACACCCTGCGACGGTTAACGCTGGAGAGCCTGCCCGACGTGGAGGAAAACGGCGACCCCGAGCATCGCTTGCCCAACACGTTGAACCTCACCTTTCGCGGTGTCGATGGCAACGCTCTGCTGGCCAGCCTGCCAGGGCTGGCGATCTCCTCGGGTTCGGCGTGTACCTCTGCCGAGCCTTCCCCCTCCCATGTCCTCCTGGCCATGGGACGCAGTAAAAAGGAAGCCCAAGCCTCGCTGCGTTTCTCCCTCGGTCGGCCAACCACCCTGGCCGAGGTGGAGACCGCTGCCGAGATGGTCAGCGCCGCTTTGGCCCGCCTGCGCCGAAGGTGATCCCGTGGCGACTCGCCCCTCCGCCCAACCTTGCTCCCCAGCCAATGGAGCGCCAGCCACGCCCGGACCAACCCCCTTGGCCCGGCCGCTGGCCGATCTGCGCGCCCTCTTGGCCGCTCATCCGTCACCGCTGACCATAGCAGGCGTGTGTCCGGCGGCGCGCGGCGTGGCGGTAGCGGCTGTGGTGACCAGCGACGCGCCGCTCCTTGCCGTTGTCCCCACCCCCCGGGACGCCGAAGCCCTGCAAGCTGGGCTCGCCCTCGCCCTTCCCCACCTGCCGACGGCGGTGCTGGAGGCAGAGGCGGCAGAGGCGTACTCGGCACGACCGACCTCGCTCGGTGCTAGCTCCGCAGCGGCACTGGACCTGGGGCGGCTGGCTCGTGGGCGGGTGGGCGTGCTCATCGCGCCCGCGCGCCTCCTCGCTCATCCCTTTCCCACCCCCGCGTCGCTGGCGCAGCGCACCTTGGTGCTGCGCGCGGGGGATCGGTTGGTGCGGGAGGAGGCTATCGCCGACCTTGCAGCCCAGGGATACCGTCGCGTCCCTGTGGCTTCCGAGGCCGGGGAGTTGGCGGCGCGCGGAGAGATCTTCGACGTGTGCACCCGCGAGGGGTGTGCGCGGGTGGTGCTGGACGTGGACCGCATCGACTCCCTGCGGGCCTTCGACCCCGTCACCCAGCGCTCCCTGCCCGGAGAGCTCGATGAGTTTTCCCTGCCACCGCTGCGTCTCTTCCCCACCGATGCTTTAGCTCGCCAGCGCCTGGCTGCCCGTCTGGAGCGCGACGGGTTTAGCCAAGCCGCCAGCGCCTTGCTCGCAGGCCTGCAGGGCGAGCTCTGGGACGGTCTGTTCGCGTTGGTCCACGACGCGGTGCCGCTGTGGTCGGTGGCCGAACGAGTGGTGGTGTGTGAACCCACCGACGTGCTGGCGGAGATCGAGCGAGCCCTCGCTGCGGCCCGCCAGGGGTGGGCCACGCTGGCCGCCCGCGGGCAGGTCGTGCCACCCCCCGAGAGCTGGTTGTTCGACCGTACCGCTTGCGCCAAGGCCCTGGCGGCCGCTGACCGAATCGTGGAGCTGGCGCTGGCCGACGGGAAGCCAACGGCAACCATGCACACCATCCCAGCGCCCGCCCACGCCACCCAGCCCCGGCTACTGCTTCAAGAACTGCAGCGGGGGGTGGCCGAACGCCAGCGGCAGGTGTTGTTGGCCGCCTCGGCCGGCGAAGAACAGCGGCTGGAGCACCTGTTGGCCACTGCCCAGTTAGCCCTTCGCCGCGGCTGGCCCGGTGAGGGAGAGATCGGCGTCCTCCCAGGTACGTTGCCGCACGGTTTCGCCTGGCGCGAGGCCAACCTAGTGGTGTACGGGCGCAACGACCTCACCACCCTGCCGCCCCCCAGTCGGCAGCGGCGCTCCTTAGCCGTGGTGCTGGCCGACATGCGCGACCTCAAGGTGGGGGACTACGTCGTCCACGCCGACCACGGGGTTGCCCGCTTCCTGGGGTTTCGCACCATCCTCCACGATGGGGGCACCCACGAGTGCGTGGAGCTGGAATATGCCGGCGGCGGCAAACTTCTGGTCCCCCTGGATCGCGCCGATGTCCTGGAGAAGTACGCCTCGGCCAGCGAAGGAGTGGCACCGAAGCTGGACCGCCTGGGCGGAGGCACGTGGGCGCGCACCAAGGCGCGCGTCAAACGCTCCCTGCGCGATCTCGCCGGCGAGCTCCTGCGCACCCATGCCGCCCGCGAACTGGCTACCGGCTTCGCCTTCTCCAAGGACTCCCCGTGGCAGAGGGACTTCGAGGCGGCCTTCGAATACGAGCTGACCCCAGACCAGGAAGCCGCGGTTCGCGAGGTCAAGCGCGATATGGAATCCCACCGCCCCATGGAGCGGCTCCTGGTGGGCGACGTGGGTTACGGCAAGACCGAGGTGGCCATGCGCGCCACCTTCAAGGCGGTACTGGACGGCAAGCAGGTGGCAGTGCTGGCTCCCACCACGGTTCTCGCGGCGCAGCACCTGCGCACCTTCACCCGCCGCTTCGCCGGCTTTCCAGTGGAAATCCGCTCCCTCTCCCGATTCCTGCCACCCGCCGAGCAACGGGCCACCCTCGCCGGTCTGGCCGAGGGCACCGTGGACGTGGTCATCGGCACCCACCGGCTCCTCGCCGCCGACGTGCGCTTCCGCGATTTGGGTCTGGTGATCATCGACGAGGAGCAGCGCTTTGGCGTGGCCCAAAAAGAGCGACTGAAACAGATCACTGCCGCGGTGGACGTCCTCCTCCTCTCCGCGACGCCCATCCCACGTACCCTCAATTTGGGGCTGTTGGGCCTGCGCGACGTGTCCATCATCGAGACCCCGCCGCGCGACCGCCTGGCCGTGCAAACCCACGTCTTGCCATTCTCCAGGGAGCTCCTGCGCGAGGCCATCCTCCACGAGATGGCGCGGGGCGGACAGACCTTCTTCGTCCACAACCGGGTTGCCTCCATTGGCGGCATTGCCAAGCTGTTACGGGACACGGTGCCAGAGGCCAAAATCGTCGTCGCCCACGGCCAAATGGCCGAGCGCGAGCTGGATCGGGCCATGGCCACCTTCGTGGACGGCCGCGCCGACGTCTTGCTCGCCACTTCGATCATCGAGAACGGGCTGGACATCCCCAACGCCAACACGCTGATCGTCAACCGCGCCGAGCGTTTCGGCCTGGCGCAGTTGTACCAACTTCGCGGCCGAGTGGGGCGCTCCGACCGCTTGGCATTCGCCTATTTCCTGGTGCCGCCCGAAGTATCGCCGTCCCCGGAGGCGCGGGCGCGCCTACGCGCCATTCAGGAGTTTGCCGAGCTGGGCTCCGGCTTCCGCATTGCTGCCCGCGACCTGGAAATCCGCGGCGCCGGCAACCTGCTCGGCGCCGAGCAGCACGGCCACATGCGCGCGGTAGGGTACGAGACCTATTGCCGGCTGTTGGAAGAGGTTGTCCACGAACTCAAGGGAGAAGCGGCACCGCCGCCGCCCCGCACCGTGGAGCTACGCCTGGGGTTGGATCTCAAGCTCCCGGAGGAGTTCATCCCCGACGAGGCGCTGCGCCTGGCCACCTACCGGCGCATTGCCGCGGCGCGAGATGACGCTGAGCTGGCCGATCTGCGGGCCGAACTGAGCGAACGTTTTGGCACGCCGCCGCCCCAGCTGGATAACCTGCTGCTCCATCAATCCTTGCGGCGGCGCAGTGAAGCTGCAGGGGCGGTGCGCATCCGGCGTTCCCCCCTTGGGTTCGAGATGGCTTTCGACCCGACCCACCCGGCGTCCCACGCGGTGGCTCTAGCCGTTTTGGGTCGGGTCGGTGGGGCGACCCTGACCCCCCAGGGGGTCCTCCGCTTACCCAGGCTGGCGAGGGACGCCACCGCCGACGCAGCAGCCCTGCGCGACCTTCTCCCGGTCTCTGGGTAAAAAAGCTGCGGGCCCCGCGCTCCGCGAAAGCGCGCTACAATCACGCCATGCCAGAATTACGATGGCGGGTCGGGGAGGAGTTGCGGTCTCTCCGCCTCCAAGGGGAGCCGGTGGGGATTGGCCGCGCCTCGGACAACGACATCGTTATGAAGGACTTCTCGGTTTCCCGACATCACGCTCGGGTCGAGCTGCGCGGTACCTCTTGGTGGGTGGTAGACCTGGGTTCTACCAACGGCGTCAAGGTCAACGGCCGGTATCAGACGGAAGCGCCGCTATCCGACGGCGATCGCATCCAGGTGGGCAACTTCACGGTCGTTTTCCACAGTATGGATCCGGCGGAGCAGGAATCGGTGGTTTCCTCTACCTTGATCCGCTCCATCGACGAATTCCGCGAGAACTTCCCCCTGGAGGTGGAACCTTCCGCCGCCCCCGCCGCCGCTTCCGCCCGCGAGCGCGTCCTGGAGGCCCTCGCTCGCGTCGCCCGCACCTTGCTGGAAGTGGAAGAGCTGGAACCGGTTCTGGAAAAGGTCATGGAGGCGGTGTTTGCCCAACTGCCCGCCGATCGAGCCTACCTACTGCTCATCACCGGCCCCCAGGAGAGCGAGCTGCGCCTGGCCCGGTCGCGGGGCGGCAAACCCCTCACCAAAGCGCCCGTGTCCCAGACCATGCTGGAGCTGGTCACCCGGCAGAAAGTCGCCATCCTCACCTCCGACGCACAGGTGGACGAGCGCTTTGCCGCCGGCCTGTCGGTGCGCATGCACCAGATCCGCTCCGCCATGTGCGCTCCTCTGTGGTACCGCGACACGGTCATCGGCGTGCTGTACGTGGACACGCCGCTGGCCAGCGGCTGTTTTCACGCGGAACACCTGGACCTCCTCACGGCGCTGGCCAACTACGCCGCCGTCGCCATCGAACGCGCCAAACTCAACGACTCCATCCGCGAGCAAAAGCGCATCCGCGAACGCTTAGAGCGCTACCACTCGCCGGCGGTGGTGGAAGCCATCGTCGGGCAGCAACGGTCTGCCTCGGGCCCCGAGCGCCACGAGACCCGCGAAGTTTCCGTACTGTTCGCTGACATCGTCGGCTTCACGCAGCGCTGCGAGGGGATGGAACCAACCGATGTGGCGGCCTTTTTGACCCAGTTCTTCTCCCTGGCCACCGACTCGGTGTTCGAATTCGGCGGCACCGTGGACAAGTTCATTGGCGATGCCATCATGGCTTTCTTCGGGGCGCCCCTGGCGCAACCCGACCACGCCGAGCGGGCGGTGTTGGCCGGCCTGGCGATCCGCCGGCGCCTGAAGAGGTGGAACCGCGAACGCCTGCTGGCCGGTCTGGACGCCGTGGAGGTGCGGATCGCCATCAACTCGGGGCTGGTGGTGGTGGGCGACATCGGTTCAGCCACCCGCGTCGACTACACGGTGTTGGGCAACACGGTCAACGTCGCGGCGCGCATCGAGGACGCCGTCGCCAAGCCTGGGCAGGTGGTGCTGGGGGCAGCGACACAGAAGGCCGTAGCCCACCTCTTCCCCACCGAACACCTGGGCAACATAGAGCTCCGTGGGCTCAAGGCCAGATTGCCAGTGTTTCGAGTGCTCACCGAGGAACTTACTGGAGCCGGAGAGTGAGGGCCCTCTCCCAGGTGGTCTTTGTCACGTCCAGTGTCCACAAACACCGGGAGGCGGAAGCAATCCTGGGGTTTCCCCTCACCCGCACCTGGTTGGACCTCGACGAGCCGCAGACCCTGGACGTCCTCGAGGTGGCGCGCCACAAGGCACGCCTGGCCCATGCGCTCCTGCACCGGCCTGTACTGGTCGAGGACACTTCCCTGGAGCTGCTTGCCCTGGGCGGGTTCCCGGGGCCCCTGGTGCGCTGGCTGCTGGAGGCGGCCGGCCCGGCGGCGCTGGCCAGGGTTCTGGACGGCTTTGACGACCGGCGCGCCACGGCGCGGTGCGTGGCGCTCATGTTCGACGGCGAGCGCGAGTGGGTGGGTCACGGCACCGTGGCGGGGGTGATTACCGAGGCACCCAGAGGAGCCTCGGGGTTCGGGTGGGATGTGGTCTTCGCCCCGGAGTGGAGCGGTGGCCGGACGTACGCCGAGCTGACGCCGCAGGAAAAAAACGCCCGCTCCCACCGCGCCCTGGCGTTTCGCGAGTTGCGCCAACGTCTGCAGGGGAGCGCGTCTACGCCAGCACCGTGACCCCGGCGGGGAGCCCGACTCCGGTGTGCAGCCGCTCGGCATCGGCGCCCAGTGCCGCCCACAGCCGGTTGGCCTTGTCCCGCAGCAGGTTCACGCTCCCGTCGTTGACCACCACGTAGTGAGCCACGGCCCGCCGTGCCTCATCGGTGGCCTGCGCCGCCACCACTGCATCGAATACCTCTGCTCGCCACCCTGCTGCCAGCGCCCGCTGCCGGCGCTGGGGGAGGGGTGCCTCCACCACCACTAGCCGGTGGTAGCCTCGCCAACTCCCCGTCTCCACCAGCAGTGCCGCTTCCACCACCGCCACCGCCGGTGGCGCAGGCGACGCAGCGAGCCCCTCCAACCAAACCTCCACCTCCCGTTGGACCAGGGGATGCACCAGCTGCTCAAGACGCCGACGCGCCGCCGGATCGTTCAGCACCCTGGCCCCCAGGCGAGCGCGGTCCACACCTCCATCGGCGGCCAGCATCCCGCTCCCAAACTCAGCCATCACCGCCGTGGTACCGGCGCCACCGGGCCGGTAGAGCTCCGCCACCACCTGGTCGGCATCGCGCACCGCCGCTCCCGCGTCGGCGAGCAGCGCGGCCAGACGACTCTTACCGCTCGCCACGCCCCCCGTCAAACCGACACGCAGCATCTCACCCCAGGCCGCGGCGGCGCTGAGCGGCACGCACCGTGTTGCGCAGCAGGCCGGCAATGGTCAGCGGCCCCACCCCCCCCGGGACCGGGGTGATGGCCTGTGCCACCTTCCGCACCGCGGTAAAGTCCACGTCCCCTACCAGAGTGTAGCCGCGCTTGGCCAGTTGCCCCTGCCGGTCCTGGTCGCCGGGGAACAGCCGGGCCACCAGGGCGGGGTCGTCCACCCGATTGACGCCCACATCCACCACCACCGCTCCAGGCTTCACGAAGTCGGCACCCACCAGGGCTGGCTTACCCACCGCCGCCACCAGAACGTCCGCCTCCCGGCACACCGCCGCCAGATCGGCGGTGCGCGAATGACAGACGGTGACCGTGGCGTGGCGCGCCAACAGCAGGGCCGCCATGGGCTTCCCGACGATTTCCGAGCGACCGAGGACCACCGCCCGGCGGCCGGCTAGTGTTACCCCCTCGGCGTCCAGCAGCGCCATGATGCCGGCCGGGGTACAGGGGACAAACGACGGGCGGCCCTGGTGCAGCAGGCCCACGTTGAAGGGGTGAAAGCCGTCCACGTCCTTGCTGGGGTCGATCAGGTCCAAAAACGTACGCGAATCCAAGGGGGCCGGCAGGGGCAGTTGCAACAGGATGCCGTCCACGTCCTTATCGCCGTTGAGCTCTTCCAGGAGGTGGCGCAATTGGGTTGCCGTGGTGGCCGCCGGCAGCGCGTGGGTGGCGGCTCGGATGCCCACCTCTTGAGCCGCCTTTCCTTTCGCCCCGACGTACACCCGTGAAGCGGGGTCATCACCAACCAGCACGACCTCCAGGCGCGGCACCACCCCTTGGCTTGCCAGTTGAGCCACCTCTTGGGCGACCGCCGCCCGCAGCCGCGCCGCCACCGCCGCTCCGTCCAGGATTCTGCCCGTCATTCCGCCCCTCCCTTGTGGACCACCGTCAAAACTGCAATCCCACCTGATAGTTCCCTCTGCCGCTGGGGTTTTAAGCCGACGCGCCGGCAAGCATCCGCGAAGCTCTGCGGGTCGGCGAAGGTGTCCACCGAGGCGGGCAAGTAGGCGTAAGCCGCCGCGTCATCCGACAACAACCCGCCCACCGGTTTCACCACCCAGCGGTTCCACAGCGCCGACAGACGCGCCACAAGCCGGCGCCGGGCGGTATGAAACTCCAGCACGCCCAGCACCCCGCCGGGGCAGAGGACGCGCGCAATCTCAGCCAGACCTTGTCCCAGATCGGCGAAGTTGCGCACACCGAACGCCACCGTGGCCGCGGCGAAGCTGCTGTCGCGGAAAGGCAGAGCCAAGGCATCGGCGGCCACCCATGGCGTGGCTTGGCGCTTACGCCTGGCTTTGCGGCGCGCCAGCACTAGCATCTCCAAGCAGAAATCGGCGCCCACCGCCGTACGTCCCCTGACCGCCAGCGCCACGTCGCCGGTGCCGCACGCCACATCCAGCACTGGCCCAACGGGCGCAACCTCCAGGGCCTCGATGAGGCGCCGCCGCCAGCGCACATCCTGCCGCAGGGAAAGAACTCGGTTGAGCAGATCGTAGCGGCGCGCCACCTGGGCAAACATGGCACGGATGGCCTGGGGGTCGCGACGTAGGCGAATCTCTTGGTGGGGCGACCGAGTCAAGGTCACTGACTGAGGCTCCTATTGATCTCTTCGACCATGTCGTAGAGCAAGACGAGGTTGGAGATGGTGCGCTCCTCTTCGGCCGGGGCACGCAGTGGCCGACACGGGTCCAACGGTAGAGAGCGACCGCTGTCTAGCTCCCAACACCCGCCCTCTTCAGGTATATCCACTCCAGGCGCCGCCCAGATCACCCCGTGCAGCGCCGCGGTGCCGTAGGGACCCGCCGCGGGATAGTGGCGCTGGCGCAACAACGAGCCACCCAGAAACGCCGGTGGCGCCTCAACCCTGAGGAGATCCAGCAGGGTAGGGGCGATATCCAGGTGCCCGCCCTCCGCCCGCACCTCGCCCCGGCAATTCTCTCCGGCGCCAGGCACGAGGATGAACAGGGGTACCCGGTCGAATAGGGGCCAGGTGGAAGCCTCCCGGGCCGGCCACCCAGCCAGCGCCAGCAGTGGCTCGGTGGGATCCAGGCCGGCATCGTGGTCGCCGTACAGGGCCACCACCGTACGTTCCCCCAGACCCACCTCGGCCAGGCGGGCCACCAAATCGGCCAGAGAACGGTCGATGTAGTGCATGGCGTGCAAATAGTTTCCCAGCGGCGTACCCTCCACCTCGCCGAGGGCCAGGCGGCGGTGCCGGGGGGGGAACCCCTCGAAGGGGTGGTGCAGCCCGAGGGTGATGAGAAAGGCCATAAACGGCTGCCGCTGGACCGCCAGCCGTGGCACCATCCGTTCAAAAAAAACGTGGTCAGCGAGTCCCCAGCCGATCTCCTCGCCGGGCCCCAACTCTCGGCGAAAGTATGAGGTCTGAAAGCCGTAGCGAGGGTGCAGAACGGCCCGGTTCCAGAAGCCCCGGTCGAAGGCGTGGGCCGACAGGGTCGTGTAGCCAGCCTCGGCCAGCACCGCGGGAAGGGCATGGAAGCGATTGCCGGCGCGCCGGAACGCCACCGCGCCACGGTCCAAAGCGTGCAGCGAGTTGAGGGCGATGAACTCGCCGTCCGAGGACCGCCCCTGGTCGCTCTGGTCGAACACGAAAGGGAAGTACAGGGCGTTTCGTCGCAAACCGTTGAGAAAAGGAGTAACCTCCTCGCCCCCCACCCGCACGCCGATGACCCACTGCTGCAGCGACTCAACCTGGATCAACACCAGATTCATCCCCGCTGCGATGCCGCTGCAGGGGGAGGGCGGCGGCGCAGCCGCCTGGCGAGTCTTAAAGTACCCAAGGATGCGCGCCCGGGTCGCCGCATCCGGGCGGCGGCTGGCCAGCTGCTCCCGGCCGGTGCGCAGCACATCCACCAGATGGGTGACCCCGACCCCCCAATGACGCAGCATTTGGTCGTGGGAGAACACTTGGGTGGCAAGGCCGCCGGCGGCAAAGGCGCTGTTCAGCGTGCTCACCGCCGGCCAAGCCACCAACGCCAGCACCGCTAGCACCGCCCCCCGCCCGCGCCAGCGGGCCAGCCGCGTCACCGGCGGGCGGGGCCGAGCGGCCCACATCCCCAGCGCGAACACCAGCGCGGCGGCACCCCCCACCGCAAACCACCCGTCCGCCGAGCGCGTGAGAGCACGCACTGAGTCGGCCACCTGCCCGGTCTGACGGGCGGCGTGCACCGCGGTCAGTGGCACCAGGGAGCCAAAATACCGGAAATACACCACATCGGCATAAGCCGTCAGCGCGGCGAGGAACACCAGCGACGCCGCCGCCCAGCGACGAGCGCGCACCGGCAGCAGCGCCACTGGCAAGGCGTACAATGCCCCCGCAGCCACCTCCAGTGGTAGTGTCCGCGGCCCCGTCCCGTAGCCGGCGCGCAGCAAGAAGCTCACCGCCTGCAACACAACCCCCACCACACACCAGACGACCGGCACCACCAGCAAATACCACCAGGTCCAACTGGGCCACCGCCTCAACACCAAACCGCCACCCACCAGCAGCAGGGTCAGTGCGAGAAAAACCGGCTGATAAACGGCGATGCGTTCCACCGCCCGCACACGGTGGCGCACCTGGGGGGCGTTAGCCGGCGGTCCCAACCACCGCACCTGCTCCCGCACCGGTTCCCATTCGAGAAGCCACTCCCCTGGACCGGGCGGAGGCCCCAACTGCGCCGCGAGAGTCACCTCCTCGCCGGGGGCCACCGGGCGGGGGTACGCGGTACGCATGCCGTCGCGTTCCACCATGGTGCCGTCGAGGGCCAACCAGTGGTACCCAAAGTGGTCGCCGGTGTCGTGGGAGGACCACACCTCGCTGCCCACGTTGCGGATGACCACCCGCACCTGGGTCTCTTCGCCGACCCAGACGAGGCGCGGGGACGCGATTTCCACCACCTCCCACCGCAACCCGTCCCCCTCCGCCGCGGCAGCGCCCGCCACAAGGAGCAGGCCCGCGGCCAGCAGACCAGGGCGGTAGGACTGCCGTGCCATGGTCGCGAATCCTAGCACGGTCAAACCTTTCCCCGAGCGCGGCGGGGCGACCAGGAGAGGGCCGGAAAGCGCCAGCGGCACCCCAACCGCCCGTCAGCGGTTCCAGAAACCCCGGTCAGGGCGACGAGGTCGGGCCGCCAACGGAAGCTGGGGCGACCGGGAGCAGCGCCGTCCCGACGCCGTGGTCGTACACCAGGCGGCCGCCGAGATGGCCTTGGTAGGCCATCGCCCCACAGACCACGCACAGCAGCACCAGATACAACCAGCCCAACGGCCCATACCGGCGGTCGAAGCGCGCCAGCAACACCCGCGCCACGGCGAGCAGCGGCACCCCCCAGCCGAGCAGCACGCCCAGCTCCTCGTGCTGTTCCAGCAGGGCACGGGCTTCCACGGGAACCACCGCCTCGTCGTGGGCCAGCGTGCCGGTCACCATTCCGGCCAAGGCCCCCAGCGCCGCCAGCACGATGAGTACCAGCGACCCACCTTCGAGGGAGCGCCAGCGGGGCACGCGGCTTGCCGCCTCGAGAAGCAGCGCGACGAAGGTCAGGGCGATGGGAAAGTGCACCACCGCCGGATGCAGCGGATCGGGAAGAAACGGCACCGGGTCACCTCCATGGCCTGGGCGCAGAAACCAGCCTGGGCATTGTAACCGCACGGGGCTCCTATGGCTTCCCCTCCCCAGCACCGGCCCCGAAGATTCCGCTACCATGCCGGCGTGGACGTCCTCATCCTGGTGGTGGTGGGGGGGTGCGCCCTCGCCGGTGGCTTTACGGGGGTGATCCGCCTAGGCGCGTGGATCATGGCGCTGGTCGGGGCGGTGGCCGCCGGCCGCTGGGCGGGGCCCGCCGCCGCCCAACTCCTGGCCGGCGGGGACGCTCCCTCCCCGTGGCTGAAGGCGGCCGGGGTAGCCTTGGTGGCAGCTACCGCTGCCGGCTTGGTGCTGCTGGCCGGACGCGGGTTGCGCCACGGGGCAGCACGACTGCACTTGGGCTGGTTGGACCGGCTGGCGGGAGCGCTAGCCGCCGGTGGGGTGGCGCTGGCCCTCACCGCGGTGCTGCTTGCCCTGGCCGCTCAGAGCGGCTACCACCCCCCCTCGCCGTGGGCGCAGCGACTGCAGGAGGCCGGCAGGGGTCTCCTGGTCCTGCCCCAGAGGGGAGCCGAGGAGACTCCACCCCCCTCACCGGCGACGCCGTCACTGCAGCAGCAGTAACCCCACCGCCAGGGCGATGCCCAGCAAGGCCACGAGCAGCGGCCAGCAGCCCCGATACGGGGGACCCACCTGTTGATCCAGCTGCGCCTCGAGCATCGCCTTGAGCTCTTCGATGGAAGGCTCACGGGGTACCTGCTCAGGTGCGGGGTGTTCGCGGGTGTTCATGGCCAAGCATAGCCTTGCTGCTGCACGCAGGAATCTGCGCGACACGATCCTCGTCGCCCGACGAAGAACCTAGCCCCCGAGCTGCGTCACCAAAAACCTAGGCGAAAGGAATTGTTGGCTCACTTGAGAACCTTCGCGGGAAAGCGGGCGGGGTGGCGTGCTGGATGCAGGGTGGCCACGATCAGGTACAGCGGGGCGCATACACCCCGGCTTCTACCTTGGCACGGTCGCTGGGCACGGGTTGGCTGGCGCCTAATGGTCGCCGGGACGCAGCCGGGAAAGTACGGCAACGAATTTTTTTCCAATAAGTTCTCCGGGGGGCAATGCGAGGGCGTGCCCCCGCCGGTGAACTCGTGTAGAATGGCCGGCCCGACCGTGCGGACCACCTGTACGGGCGATGCGGGAAGGAACGACGATGCACGAGGAAAGCCCCACCACTGCTGACACCCAGAGCTTCGCCGAGGCGCTGGCCGAAACGTTCACCCACGACACCCTCGAAGTAGGCCAGCTGGTCAGCGGCGAGATCATGGCCGTCGCCGGCGACGTGGCCCTCATCTCGGTGGGTGGCAAGACCGAGGCGGTGATGGACCGGGCGGAGCTAGGTGAGCTGCGCCCCGGGGATGGCCTCGACGCCGTGGTGGTGGCGCTCCAGCCGGAGCTACGCGTTTCCCACCGCTTGGCCATCGAGCGGCGGCAGCGGGAAGCGTTACGGGGCGCCTACGCCAACCTGGTACCGGTCGAGGGCAAAATCACGGGGCGCAACAAGGGGGGCTACGATGTGTCGATCGCCGGGATTCGCGCGTTCTGCCCGATGTCCCAGATCGACCTTAGCTTCCCGCGCAACGTGGACGCCTACCTGGGCAAGACCTACCTGTTCCGCATCACCGAGCTGTCCGATGATCTCTCCACGATGGTGGTGTCGCGGGCGGCCGTCCTCAAGGAGGAGCGGGAGCAGGCCGAGGCTGCCGCTTGGCAGAAGATCGCCGAGGGTGCGGTACTGGAAGGTGAAGTCAAGTCCATCCGCGACTTCGGTGTGTTTGTGGATCTCGGGGGAGTGGACGGCATGGTGCACATCAGCGAGCTCTCCCACCGCGTCGGCGTGCGCCCCTCTCAGGTGGTGAAACAGGGTCAACGGGTCACCGTCAAGGTAATCGAGGCGGACCGCGAAAAGAAACGCATTGCACTGTCCCTCAAGGCCCTGGAGACCGACCCGTGGGCGGAGGCAAAGGAGCGTTTCCAACCTGGCACCGCTTTTTCGGGAACCGTAGCGCGCAAGACGGAGTTCGGCATCTTCGTGGAGCTGATGCCCGGCGTCGATGGCCTGGTGCACGTGTCCCAGCTGCCGCCGGGGCAGAAGTTGGACGACGAGGCTTTCGCGCCCGGCGCACCAATAAACGGGTGGGTCAAGGAGTGCGATGTAAAGCGCCGGCGGATCTCTTTGACCCTGCGGGAGCTGGCCACCTCTGACCCGTGGGTCGACGCTGCCGCTCGCTATCCCACCGGTACGCTGGTGGAAGGCGTGGTGGAGCGCACCGCGGCTTTTGGCGTCTTCGTCGCCCTCGAACCTGGCTTGACTGGCCTGATCCCAGCCTCCGAAACCGACGTTCCCCGAGGCGGTGACCTGGCGGCCCGCTTCGCGCCGGGCTCCAAGGTGTCTGCCGCCGTGTTGTCGGTGGACCCCGAGCGCAAGCGCATCTCTCTCTCTGTCAAGAAGGGCAAGGAGAGCAAGGCGGCCAAGGAGTTCCGCAAGTGGGCCGAAGAGCGTCAAGGGGAGCGCCGGCAGGAGATGACAGCCTTTGGAGCGGCCTTGGCAAAGGCCCTGGAGAGCAAGCGTTAGTGCGCAGGAGGTGGGGGGGCTTCGGCGGTCGTGGACACGTCCGCGCGGGGAAAGCGCACCGTCACGGTAGTCCCCACGTCCTCCTGGGAGCTTAAGTGAACGCTGCCGCCGAGCACCTTGACGAGGTGCTTGACGATGGCCAACCCCAGCCCGGACCCGCTGCTTTGCTCATCGCGCCGTACCCGGTAGAAACGCTGGAAAACCAAGGGGATTTCCCGCTCAGGGATGCCCACGCCGGTGTCTTTGACAGTGACCACAGCGTCGCCGCCCTCGGCTGACACCGTCACCGTCACCTCGCCCCCCCGACGGTTGAAACGGATGCCGTTGGAGACCAAGTTGGTCAGCACCTGGGCCACGCGTACGGCGTCGCTCTCCAGCCACACCCCCTCGCCGCCCACAGACAGTGTCACTCCAGCAGCGTTTGCTTCTGGGGACAGATCCTCCGCCACCTGGCGCGCCACTGCCGCCAGATCAACCTGTTCCAGGTGGAGGCGCACCTGGCCCGACTCAATGGTGGCCAGTTCCTCCAAGTCCTCCGCAAACGCCGTCAAGCGTTTCACTTGGCGGGTGAGGGCGGTCGCCAGTTCGGCCAGCGCCGGCTCCTCCGCCAGTTCTTCCGCAAGCCCTGCCAACACCGTCAACGGGGTGCGCAATTCGTGGGCTAAATCGGCGACCAAGGCGCGTCGCGCTCGTTCCAGCTGACGTTCGCCACGCACGTCGCGCAGAACCAGCGCCGCCACGAGCACCGGGTGGGCGAGAGGGCAGATGCGTACGGCCAGTTCTGCACCGTCGGCACCGGCGCAGGTGGTGAAGGTAGCGGTGCTCGTCTCGAGGGTGTCGTGCACGGCGCCCATGAGCTCGGGGGCGCGCACCGCCTCCACCAGTTTGCGCCCGCTCGCCAAACGTGCCCCCAGGAGCTTCTCCGCGGCAGGATTGGCGAAGCGCAGGCGGGCCTCCCGATCGATCAACACCACGCCTTCGCTCACTTCCGCCAGCGCCGCTCGCATCGCTTGCTGGGCGCGCTCCGCCTCCTCGCGCTGACTGCGGAAGTGGCGATCGGCATCCTCGGCGAGGATCTCCAGGTCGGCGCCGGAGGGCAGGTCCGACCAGGGCAAAAGGTGGCGGGCCACCCGCCGATAGGCAGCGTGGTCCCAGGCCTGCGCCACCGCTGCGGCGCTGCCGGCGCACAGCACGATGACCAGGGCCGCAAACCATGGAAAGGCAAGTTCCCCTTCCTCAGCGGCGGCCCGCACGAATCCCTGCGTACTGCCGCTTGGGCCCACTGCCACCGCGGCGTACAGCATCGGGCGATCGGTGGTCGACGAACGTCGTCGCGCCGTCCCCACACCCTTCGCCCTAGCGGCGACGATCTCGGGGCGAGCGCCGTGGTTTTCCAGGCGATCGAGCAGCTCCGGGGTCGTCCACGAGTCGGCCAGTACCCGTCCCTGGCCATCGATCAACGTCACACGGAACATCGACGCCACGGCCCAACGCCGCACCGCCGCATCCGCGGCGCTGACCTCCAGCGCCGGTGATGCGAGCAGCGGTGTGAGCTCCGCCGCCAATCCCGTCGCCACGGCCAGAAGGCGTGCGTTGATCGCTTCCACCTCTCGGGCGTGACGCTGCCGGGCCACACCCACCAACCCCAGCAATCCCACTAGCAAAGCGACGAAAAAGACAGTGCCACCGGGTTTGCGCCGCAGCTTCACCGCTGCCTCCCAAACCGGTAGCCACTGCCGATCACCGTCTCGATGACATCGCCGGCCAGCTTACGCCGCAGCGTGCGGATGTGAGCATCGACGGTGCGGGCGTCCACCGCCGCCGCCAGTCCCCACACCGCGTCCAGAATCTGTTCCCGCGACGCCACGCGGCCGCCCAGGGAGATGAGGTACCAGAGGATATCCAACTCGCGCTGGGTCAGATGGACCGGCGTGCCGTTCCAGCTAACGTGGCGGCGATCCACGTTGACCACCAACTGGCCGTCGTCCCAAACGCCGCCGGGAACGCCGCGTTCCCAGCGCTGGCGCCGCACCAAAGCCCGCACCCGCGCCACCAGCTCCCGAGGCGAAAAAGGCTTGGTGAGGTAATCGTCGGCGCCTTGCTCCAGCCCCGCCACACGGTCCGCTTCGCTGGCACGGGCGGTGAGCATGAGGACGGGCACGGCGCGCGTGGACTCCCACCCGCGCAACTCGCGACACAGCGTCATCCCGTCGGTGTCGGGCAGGTTGAGGTCGAGAATCACCAGCTCCGGCAGATGCCGCTCGCAGCCGCGCAGGAACTCTTCGCCGGTGAGAAACACCTCGACCTCGAAATCGCCGGTCCGGCGCAGTTGCCTCGCCACCAGGGCGGCGATATCCTCGTCATCCTCGACCACGAAGACGCGCACGCTCATCCGAACCTCCCAGACACGTAGGCCTCGGTTTGGCGGTCTTGCGGCGTGGTGAAAAGTTGCACGGTGGGGCCGTACTCGACCAGGCGGCCGAGCAGGAAAAAGGCGGTGCGATCGGCAACTCGGGTGGCTTGCTGCAGGTTGTGGGTGACGATCACCACGGTCAGCGAGCGGCCCAAGGAGAGCACCAGCTCCTCCACCCGTGCCGTTGAGAGGGGATCCAGCGCCGACGCCGGCTCGTCGAAGAGCAGCACTTCGGGACGAACGGCGAGGGCCCGGGCGATGCACAGACGTTGCTGCTGGCCGCCCGAAAGTCTGGAGGCCTGCATGTGTAGGCGATCCTTCACCTCATCCCACAAGGCAGCGGCGCGCAACGCTTCTTCCACCCGCTGCGCCAGTTGCGCCGTGGAGAGCCGCTCATGCAGGCGCGGCCCGTAGGCCACATTGTCGAAAATCGAGGACGGGAACGGATTGGAGCGCTGGAAAACCATACCAACGCGGCGGCGCAGACCCACTGGATCGGCGTGATCGGCGTAGATGTCCTGGCCGTCGAGGAGCACTGTACCGCTCAGCGAAAAACCCGGAACAACGTCGTTCATGCGGTTGAGGCTGCGCAGAATCGTGGACTTGCCGCAGCCAGAAGGGCCGATGAAGGCGGTCACACCGCTGGCCGGGATATCCATGGTGACGTCGTGCACGGCACGCGTGCTCCCATACCAACACGACACACCTTGCAGGCGAAAACGGGGCTCCTCGCTCAAGCGCGACTGCCCTCCGGGCGCTGGTGCCGAATATCTTCGCCCTCCTCCAGGTACACCACCTGCTCGGAGATGTTGGTCGCCTGATCGGCGACGCGCTCTAGGGAGCGAGCGATGAGCAGCAAGGCGAGTGCCCGAGGGATGGTGCGGGCGTCTTCCATCATGTAGGTGAGCAGTTCCCGAAAGATCTCCTCGTGCATGGCGTCCACCACGTCATCCTGGGCCACCACGCGGCGCGCCGCCGCGGCGTCGCCGTTGACAAAGGCGCTAATGGCGTCCCGCACCATCCCCGAGGCAACGCGGGCCATACGCGGCATGATCAAAAACGGCTTGAGGGGCGGCTGCCGGTTGAGCAGGAGCGCCTGTTCAGCGATGTTGACGGCGTGGTCGGCGACCCGCTCCAGATCCGGAGCGATCTTGCCCGCCGTAATGACCAGGCGTAGGTCGCGGGCCAGTGGGCGTTCTCGCACGATGAGCTCGATGATGCGCCGGTCCACCTCGATCTCCCGCTGATCGATGCCGGCGTCGCCGGCGATGACCGCGGAAGCGGCGGCGTCGTCCCGCTCCACCACCGCACGGACGGCGAGCGCCAGCTGCTGCTCCACCTCCCCGGCCATAGTGAGCAGCAGCCCTTTGAGACTCTCCAGCTCCTGCTCGATCCGTCTCTCCATGGTGGTCCTCCTAGCCGAACCTGCCGGTCAGATACTCCTCGGTGAGCTTCTCGCGCGGCGCCGCGAACATAGCCGCCGTCTCCCCCTCCTCGATCAGCTTCCCCAGGTACAAGAACGCGGTGCGATGCGCCACCCGTGCCGCCTGCTGCAGATTATGGGTCACCAGCACGATGGTCACCTCTTGTGAAAGCTCGAGAATCGTCTCTTCCAGCTTAGCAGTGGCGATGGGATCCAACGCGGAGGCGGGTTCGTCCAGCAGCAGGATTTCGGGTCCCGAGGCGAGGGCGCGGGCGATGCACAGCCGCTGTTGCTGCCCGCCCGACAACTCGAAGGCAGAAGCATCTAAGCGGTCTTTGACCTCATCCCACAGTTGGGCGCGCCGCAGCGATACCTCCACCAGCTCGGCCAGTAGCTTCTCGTCCCGTACTCCCGCCATGCGCGGGCCGAAGGAGACGTTGCGCGCAATGGACTGGGGAAACGGGTTGGGCTTTTGAAACACCATGCCCACCTGAGACCGCAGTTCCTCCAAGGGAAAGGTAGGATCGTAGGCGTCGCGCCCGTGCACCAGCACTTCGCCGTAGCGAAAAAAGCCAGGAAGATGATCGTTCATGCGGTTGAAGCAACGCAGCAGCGTCGACTTGCCGCACCCGGACGGGCCGATAAATGCAGTGATCTGGCGCTCCGGGATGATGAGGTCAATGGCTTGCAGCACGGTCGTCCGGCCAAAGCCCGCCAGCAGCGAGCGGGTCCGCAAGGCGGCCGCCGCTGCCGTCATACTGCAGACCTCGACAGGCGGCGGCGTAAACGCGCCCGCAGGGCAATGGCCACGAGGTTGAGGACCACCACCAGCACCAGCAGCACCAGGGTGGTTGCGTACACCATGGGTTTGGCAGCTTCCACATTGGGCGACTGGAAACCCACGTCGTAGATGTGAAACCCCAGGTGCATGAATTTTCGCTCCAGATGCAGGTACGGCGGTGTGCCATCCAGGGGAAGCGTGGGGGCGAGCTTGACCACACCGGTAAGCATGAGGGGCGCCACCTCGCCGGCGGCCCGAGCCACCGCCAGTATGGTGCCCGTGAGGATGCCCGGCGCCGCGTACGGGAGCACCACGTGGCGCAGCGTCTGCCAGCGCGTTGCCCCCAGTGCCCGCGCCCCGTCGCGGGTGGCATCGGGCACCGACTGCAGCCCTTCCTCGGTGGCCACCACCACCACCGGCACGGTCAGCAGCGCCAGCGTCAAAGAGGCCCACAGAATTCCGCCAGTCCCGAAGGTGGGGGTGGGCAGCGTGTCCGCGAAGAACAGGCGGTCAATACTGCCGCCCACGGCATAGACGAAAAAAGCCAAGCCAAACGTTCCGAAGACGATGGATGGGACGCCGGCAAGGTTGGCTAAGGCCAACCGCACGGCGCGGGTGAATACCCCCCCGCCGGCGTACTCGTTGAGGTAAACGGCGGTCACGACCCCGAGCGGTACCACTGCGAAGGTCATGAGAAAGACCATGAGGGCAGTCCCGAAAAGCGCTGGGAAAATCCCACCCTCGGTGTTAGCCTCGCGCGGCTCGGCGGAGAGAAACTCCCACCAGCGGGACAGGTACAGTGCCACGCGCTCCCTCAAACTCAAGGTGTTTACCGGCACGGCCCGCACTAGCCCTGCCACTGGCACAGAGATGTCCTCGCCGGTCACCGTACGCATCGTGAGGGTGGTGTCCTCGGCAAGGCGACGCACCTCGGCCAGCCGCTCCAGCAGCGGGGGTGCGTGTTCCTCTTCGTGCCGTCGAGCCCCCTGGAGGGCTTCGAGGGCGATCTGACGCCGCCGCTCGCTCTTGGCGCCCTCGGCGCGCGCGCTGTATTTCACCACCGGCTCGTGCAGCGCGCTCAACCGCTTGAGCAGCGCGCGCTCTTCGGCAGCCAGTTTGCGGCCGCGTTCCATGGCGGCTTCCAGCGCTTTGGAAAAGCGATCATCACTCGCGGCAATGATCCGCTCTGGCAAACGCAGCTCGGCAGGGAAACCGTAGGCGTTGCCGTACTCGCTGCGTTCCAAAAGCCACGCTCCGGGGGGCGCCTGCCGGGCGACCACCGCGGCCTTCGGCACCCAGACGAAGTCCTGCCCCGTCAACTCGCGGTTGCCGGTCTTGAGTCGCCACCGCTCATATCCGGGATTGTGGGGATCCGGCTCGCGCGTCCACACCTCACCCAGCAACTTTTCACCGCTGGCCAGTTCCAGCTGGACCAGCGGCTTCGGCCAGAACGCCCGCCCCGCCACCGTGGAGACCACCGCCAACAGCCCGACCACCATGCCGAGGCTCAAGAGCAGGGCAGCCGCAGCCAGCCACCGCGCGGCGATCCCCTCCTTGAAAAGGGAGCGGTGCATCATGCCGCAAGCCTCCCGAACCGTTGGCGCAGGCGTTCCGCCACGGCCGCAGCGATCATGTTTATGACGAAGGTGAAGCAGAACAACAGTAAGGCAGTGAGGATCAGCACCCGGTACAATGTACCGCCGTAGGGCGCCTCGGGCAGCTCCACGGCGATACACGCCGCCATGGTGCGCATGCCGTTGAAGGGGGAAAGGGACATGAGTGGCGTATTGCCCGTGGCCATCAGCACGATCATCGTCTCACCCACGGCCCGGCCCAGGCCCAGCATAACCGCCGCGAACAGCCCCGGGCTGGCGGCCGGGATAACCACCGTGCGGGCCGCCTCCCAAGGAGTTGCTCCCAGGGCCATGGACGCGGCGATCAAAGAAGGTGGTACATTGGAAAGCGCATCCTCGGCGATGGTGAAGATGATGGGAACTACGGCAAAGCCAAGGGCGAAGCCGACCACCAAGGCGTTGCGCTGATCATAGGTGACCCCGAGGCGCTCGTATAACCAGTGCACCACATCACCCCCGAACCACGCTTGGTGCAGGTACGGCTCAAGCATGAGTAGCGCGGCGCCAGCGGCTACGAGCAACCCCAACACCAGGGGCAGCTCCCACCGACCGGCGAGCCGCCGCTGCCAGTGCGCCGGTGCGAGGGACAGCACCACTGCCACGGCGGCCACGGTGGGTGCCGCCAGCAGCAGGGCCAGAGAGACCAGCAGGTGCTCCCGTACCAGCGGCGCGAGAAAAAGAGCAGCCAAAAAACCCACCACCACCGACGGTACCGCCGCCATCAGTTCGATCACCGGCTTGACCACCTCGCGCAGCCGACGCGGCGCAAACTGGTTGACGTACAGCGCCCCCGCAAGGGCCAAAGGGGCCGAAAAGAGCAACGCGTAAAGCGCACCTTTGCAGGTGCCGACGATCAACGGGAGCAACGAGAGCTTCGCTTCGAAGCCCGCGGAACCGCCACTGGACTGCCACACCACATCGGCACGTTCGTACCCCTCGTAGCGCACTGGAAGAAACAGGGTCCGCGCACTCACCTCGGGGTGATAAAGCTGCAAGCTCCAGCGGTGCACCGCACCGTCGGCGGCCACCGCAAAGGCGCCGTCCAAACGGGCGGACAGGCGTGCCACCACGGCGTTCTCGGGGAAATCGGGGAGCTTGACGAGGGTGCGGCGGCTGGTCAGGTGGACCACCTCGGCGGTAGTCTGGCGGTGGACGAGAAAGCTCTTGTCGCGCTGCGTTGGCGCTACGCCGAGCACCCGCCCAGCGCCACGGAACTCCCCGGCGCGATCCAGCCGCCACCCACCACCCTGGGCAGAGAGGGCCTGCCACGCTTCCACCACACCGCTCTCGCTGCCCAGAAGAAAGGTGACATCGCCCAGCAGCACGGCGGCCGCCGTAGGAGGCGAGGGCAGCGGCGCGGTTGCTACCGGCTCCTGAAAGGCAGGGGCGCCGCCCAGCCCGGGATACCACTGCAGAACGGCGGCGGTTGCAACCCAGGCCTGGTCCCCCGAAGCCGTCAGCGCCCCCGTCAGTACCGGCCCAGGGGTGGCCAGGTTGGTGATAGTGACATCATTTTCGGAAAGGTGAACGACCATCGCCCCTTGGCCGCTCCCCAGCAGCACGCGGGCGACATTCCCCTCCCCCGCCACGGCCAACACACGTCCCGCGGCCGCGAGGGCGGCGGCGCCCGTCCCTCGCAGGCGGGGTTCCAGCAGCCGACGTTCTCCTTCCCAGATGACCCGCTGTCGCCACGAAAAAGTGCGCAAAGCGCCCCCGGCGTCCACCACGGCGAGGAGGTGGCCGTCGGCGGAGAAGAGAGCTTGCTGGAGGGGAGCCTCGGCGCCGGGCAGGGGGACGAGTTCCACCTCACCGCCACGGCCCACCAGGTGCAGCATGGCATCCGCCCCTACCACCGTCACCCGCTCCCGGTACTCGTCTTCGGTGGCGGTCATGGGCACGCCCTGGGGGACGACGGGCTCGGCGGTGGCTTGCGCCGAGCGCAGCAGGGGCAGCGTCTCGATCACCAGGAAGAGGACGAGGAGCAGGGTGGCGACCAACACTGTGGCACCTCCCCCGGTGATCACCCCGGCCACCAGGCGATCGATGGTGCGAGCCCGCTGGCGCAGGCGCGCCGTTTCCCGGCTTTTCACCCCACCCGTCCCGTTTCTCACGGCCAAGCGCCACCACTATCGCTGACAGGGGGCATGGGGAGATCGTCGTCCATGGAGAACTCCCTTATTGCAACTTGGCGAGCTCCGCCTGTAGGACCTTGAGAGTCAGGGGTAGGTACCCGTCTTTGACCACCACCTCCTGCCCCTCGCGGGAGAGCACGTACCGCAAAAATTCCCTCGTCAAGGGGTCGACGGGCCTGCGGGGATCGCGCACGATGTAGATGTACAGGTAGCGAGCGAGGGGGTAGTGACCTTCGACCGCGTTCTCGTAGGTAAGCTCATAAGGTGTGTCGCCCCGCTTCTCCGAAATGGGGACCGCCCGCACCCCTGAGGTTTTATAACCGATGCCGGAGTAGCCAATCCCGTAGAGATCCTCGCTCACCCCCTGCACCACCGAGGCGGACCCCGGCTGCTCCTTCACGGTGTCCTTGAAGTCTCCCTTGAACAGCGCATGATCCTTAAAAAAACCGTAGGTGCCGGAGGCGGAGTTACGGCCGTACAGCGATATCGGGCGGCCCACCCAGCTCCCTTTCAGGCCTAGCTGCCCCCAGGTGGTGATGTCGTGGGGGTAACCGCCCTTGCGCGTTTTCGAGTACATGGCGTCCAACTCCGGGAGGGAGAGGGCGGCAATGGGGTTGTCCTTGTTGACGTACACCGCCACGATATCCAGGGCGGTGCGAATTTGGGTCGGACCGAAAGAAAATTTCTGTTCGATGGCGTCTTCTTCCGACGGTTTCATTTCACGGGACATGGCGCCCAGTTGGGCCGTACCAGCGATCAACGCCGGTGGCGCCGTAGACGACCCCTTGCCCTCCACCTGCACTTTGACCGTTGGATGGTACCGGCGAAACCCTTCCGCCCACAGTGTCAGAAGGCTGTTCATGGTGTCTGACCCCACCGAGTTGAGGTTGCCCGACACTGTGGTTTGCTTTTCGTAGCGGGGCAGAGAAGGGTCAACGGTCACCACCTGCGCCCCGGACCCCGCCGCGATAGCAAACATGGCCATCGCCAACAGACTCATCTTGCTCATGGTCTCCTCCCAGGCGGGCGGCAGGGTACAATGCCGCGCCGGAAGTGTCATCGGGGGGTGTGAAGACGGCGTGAAGTCCGGCATCCCCGTCGAGAGCCCGGGGGCAGGTGGCAAGGTACACTGCCGTTGATGATGAGGCGCAGCGCATTCGTCGCCCTCCTGCTGCTTACTCTCTCATGCCACACGCCGTTTCCCATCCACCTGCCCCCCACACCCCCGGCTGGCGCCAGGGTGGTACTACTCTCCCACGACGGCATGGAAGCCCAACGCCACGCCGACCTCCTCGCCCGCGGCCTCTACCGGGATCCGGACGGGCTTGCGGCCTTCGCGGGGGTAGGCTTGGTGGTACGCCAGGCCATGCCGGTGAACCCCACCCTGACCGCGGTGAACCACGCCGCCATCGCCACCGGCGCCCACCCCGGGCGTACCGGTATCGTTTCTAACCTGTTCCACCTCCCCGGTACGCCTCTGACACAGACGGTGTCGGGGTTCAACCACCCCTGGCAAGCAGAGCCACTCTGGCACGCCTTTCGGCGGCAGGGGAAGCGGGCCGGCGTCCTACTCTTCCCCGGCTGCGACGGCACCACCGCAGAGCGCACCGCCGATTTCGCCATGGTGTACGTCAACGAGCCACTGTCGGCGGCGGCGGAGATGGTGGAGCTACGCAGCGAGCAATTCATCCAGGCCGGACCCCCCTCGGCAGGGGGCGACGCACCCCCCCGGCGCGCCAGCCTCCAGGTACCACTTACCGGCGAGGGCTTGCCCCCCCGGACCACTTTCGTGCTCACCGCCGCGGACTCCGTACCCGACGGCAAAGCGGCCTGGGACGTGGTGCTCGTCGACGATGACGACGACCCCGGCAACGGGGTGCTTGCCCGCGTCCGCGCCGGCGAGTGGTTCCCCCTCCGCACCGTTGCTGGCCACCCCGACGGCGGAGTCCGTACGGTTGGTGGCTGGTGCCTGCTGCAACGGCTGGACGCCGACCTGGAACGGGTGGTCATCTACCGGGGTGCCTGGTTTGCCACCGAGGCCTACCCGCGCACCTACCGGGAGCTTCTCGACCGCGACGTGGGGTTTTGGCCAGGGCCACCGGACCACCGCGCCCTCGCCGCCAGGCTGCGCGGCCAGGCCGGGCTCGCGGTGGATGAGTACCTGGCGCAGGTGGTGCGTTTCTCCGAGTACCTTAACGCTTGCGCTCGCGTCACGGTGCGCCACCTGCCTTTCGACCTGCTCCTCGCCTACCAACCGATCGTCGACGAGGTGCAGCACGCTCTGCTCATCGTCGAGCCGCGCCAGCTGGCGTACAACCCGGGGTTGGCCGCCACTGCTGACCAGGCCATCATTGCCACCTACCGCATCGCGGACCGGGCGGTGGGCGAGTTGGCGCGCACCCTCGATTTCCAGCGCGACGCCCTGGTGGTGGTATCGGACCACGGCATCGCGCCACTGTGGGAGGTGGTGCATCTCAACGAAGTGCTGCGGCGCGCTGGCCTGGTGGAGGCGGAGCAGGCGAGCGGCATCCAGCGGGTGAGCGGGCGCTCTCCCATGGCCGCCGTGGGAGCAGGGGGGTGCGCCCATCTGTACGTGAACCTGGCGGGGCGCGAGGAAGGGGGCGTGGTGCCGGAGGAAACGCGCGACGAGCTGGTGCAACGGGCGGCTCGGGTGCTGGCACTGGTGGAAGTGGACGGCCAACCTGTAGTGGCGGAGATGTTCCGCCGCGAGGAGTTGGCTCCTCTTGGGCTCGACTCCCCCAACTCCGGTGATTTGGTGGTGTTCATGCGAGAAGGGTTCGCCGCCACCTCCCGCATCGGCGGGCCGATCCACGAGCCTGCCTCCTACAACGGGCAGCACGGCCACCGCAACACGGCGCCGGGGATGGCGGCGGTATGGATGGCGCGGGGCGCCGGCGTGCCGGCCCGCACCGTACCACGCGCCTCCCTCACCGAGGTGGCAGCCTTCGTCGCCCATTTGGCGGGCGTCGAGCCGCCCCGCGACGCCCAGCCATGGCGCAGTGGGCGTTAAGGCGGCCGCCGAGACTGCCGGGCGTCGGGCCTAACCCCTCCAGGGCGTTCCAGGTTCGGGCACCGGCGTCCTTCGCAGGAGCAGGCCCACAGGCCGACGCCCGCAATCTGGCCATCGGCCTGTTGGGTCGGCCCACCGGCCACGCCGCCCGCCGGCCAGGCTCCGCGCCCAGCTCTCACAGCTCAGTGGTGCCGCGGTACTCCCCGAAAACGCCCACCAGCGTGGAGGCGATCTCGCCAATGGAGGCGTACGCCTCCACAGCAGTGAGGATGGGAGGTAGGAGGTTTTCTCCCCCGCGGGCCGTCGCCTCCAACTGGGCCAGAGCCTGGCTAACGGCGGCGGCGTCCCGGCGCCGGCGCACCGCCTGCAGGCGCGCCACCTGTTCTTCTTGCACCGCCTCGTCGATGACCAAGGTAGGAATAGGCTCCTCTTGCTCCATTTGGAACCGATTTACCCCCACCACCACTTGTGTGCCCGCCTCGATGGCGCGCTGCGCCCGGTAGGCCGCCTCCTGGATCTCCCGTTGTTGAAAACCGCGCTCGATGGCCGACAAAGCGCCGCCGAGGGCTTCGATCTTGTCCAGGTACACGTGCGCCTCGGCCTCGATGCGGTCGGTCCACGCCTCCACCAGCCACGAGCCGCCGAGGGGGTCCGCCACGTCGGCGAGACCGGACTCGTAGGCGATCACCTGCTGGGTACGCAGGGCGATGCGCGCCGACTCTTCGGTGGGCAACGCCAGCGCCTCGTCCCGCGCATTGGTGTGCAGCGACTGGGTACCGCCGCACACCGCCGCCATCGCCTGCACCGTCACCCGCACCACGTTGTTTTCCGGCTGCTGGGCCGTCAGGGTGGACCCGGCGGTTTGGGTGTGGAAGCGCAACAACCAGGAACGGGGGTCCTTCGCCTGGAACTCCTCCCGCATCATCCGCGCCCACATGCGCCTGGCGGCCCGGAATTTCGCCACCTCCTCGAAGAAGTTATTGTGAGCGTTGAAGAAAAACGAAAGGCGAGGAGCAAACTCGTCGATCTCCAGGCCAGCCCTGAGGGCCGCACGCACGTACTCGCGGGCGTTGGCGAGGGTGAACGCCACCTCCTGTACGGCGGTGGCTCCCGCCTCGCGAATGTGATACCCAGAAATGGAGATGGTGTTCCACTTGGGCACGTGCTGCCGGCAGAAGGCGAAGATGTCGGTAATAATGCGCAGCGACGGGCGGGGTGGGAAGCGATAGGTGCCGCGGGCAATGTACTCCTTCAAGAGATCGTTTTGAATGGTGCCGTTAAGCTTCTCCCACGGCACACCCTGCCGCCGCGCCACCGCCAGCACCATGGCCAGCAGCACAGCCGCCGTAGTGTTGATGGTCATGGAAATCGATACCTTCTCGAGGGGGATGCCCGCCAGCAGGATTTCCATATCCTCCAGGGTATCGATGGCCACGCCTACCTTGCCCACCTCCCCCAGCGCCAACGGATCGTCGGAGTCGTACCCAATTTGCGTAGGCAAATCGAACGCCACCGACAATCCGGTCTGCCCCTGACTCAAGAGATAGCGGTAGCGCTCGTTGGACGCCGCGGCGGTGGAAAAGCCAGCGTACTGCCGCATCGTCCACAGGCGCCCGCGGTACATCGACGGGTAGATCCCGCGGGTAAAAGGGTACTCCCCCGGCATCCCCAGCCGCTCGTCCAGACCAGAGGTGACGCTCCAGGGCCCGTACACCGGTTCCACCTCGAAGCCGGAGGAGCTGGCGAACTTCGCTCGCTCGGCCCGCGTTGAGGGCCGGTACGATTCCTCTAACCATCTGTCGTAATGCGCCTTGTTCATAGGGATGCACCTCCCTGTGCGACCCACACAGGAGTATAGCAACCGCAAGCAGCGCAACCTTTGGCATACTTGCACCTGCGATGCAGCGAATCTCCGGAACTGTGGACCGCCTCAACTTGGGAGATCTCCTGGAGTGGCTTCATCTCACGCGGGCCACCGGGCGCCTGCTGCTGTCAGCGGGAGCTACCACGCGGTCGTTCGACATTGTCGGCGGCAAAGTGTCCTTCGCCTCTTCCTCCCGCGCTTCGGAACGGCTTGCCTCTTGGTTGCTGCGCCGAGATCTGGCGCCGCGCCGGACGCTCCTGCGCGCACTGGCCATTTCCCAGACCCGGGGAGAGATCTTTACGGAAGTGGTGGAGCGGCAGTTCGGCGTATCCCACGAAACGCTCATCGAGGCCGGCCGATCGTTGGCCACCGCCCTTGCCAGTCGGCTCCTCCGCGAAGAAGTGATCGCCTTTTATTTCGATCCTTCCTGGCCGGTGACTGACCGCTTTCACGTGACGCTGAGCCTGGAGTGTTCCAAGCTCATCATGGAGGCGGCTTACCGTGCCGATACGGTGCCCCCGGCCGATCAACAACCGCCACCGCCCCGCTGCACCCTCGACCCCGAGGCCATGGAGAGTCTATTTTGGCGTATTCTCGAGGACATCGAGGGGGAATCGGTGGAGGCGGGGGCGGTGGTGCAGGCGCACCGTACCCTCCTGCAGGTGGGAGACGTGATGCACCGCTGGGTGTCCCAGGGTCCGCCTCTGCTCCCCATCCCTGACACCGAGGTGGAACGTGTCCGTGCGCGGCTCGCTTCTGGGTCTCCTCCCCTGCTCACGGATTCGCCCACCATGGCGTGGGACATCTTGGCCCTGGTTAACGGTCTGGACGCCCCCGGCTTGCCCCGCGCCAGCGGTGCGGCGGAGGCCTGGCAGCTGGCTGGAGAGGACGCCGCTTTTCTCGCCTCTCTCCTGCTGGACAATCCGCGCTGGCGCCGAGGTGTCCGCAGCATGGACGCCGCCCTGTGGCGCGCCGCGGGCGCCCGCGCCGCCGCCGCCCGGCACCTCGCCCCCGTTCTGCGCCTGGGCGAGGACAACGCAGCGACGGCGATGGCCCTTGGCATTGTCCTCCTCGACCTGGTCCTCGTCACCCTGGCCAGCGCTCCCCTCGCCAGCGTGTCGATGCAGGGCGCCGCTTTGCGCCGGCTGCTGCCCCTCCTGGGTCAGGCGGCCACCGCGGCAGCGGGGTTCCCCGTCCTCATCGCCGCTGCCCTGACCGGCGAACCGGCCGACCACCCTGGGGCTCGTCTGGCCAGGATCACCGCCGCCCTCACCGGGGACCTGGGCGGGGCCTTTCCCGCTGAACCGTTGGCCCAGGAAACCCAGGACCCGGCCTTGGCCACCGCCATCGCCGCGGCCCTCGCGGCGGCTGCCAGCGCCGCCGACGAAGGGTAGAATGACCCCATGCACGTGCTGGTGATCGGGGGCAGCCGCTTCATCGGACAGGCGGTGGTGCAACGGCTGCTCACCGACGGGCACCGTGTCACCCTCCTTAATCGCGGCCGCACCCAGGATCCGTTTGGGACTCGGGTGAGTCGGGTGCTGGGTGACCGATCCGACCCGGCGACGCTACAACGTGCCCTGGCTAAGCGGGAGTTTGACGCGGTTATTGACGTCATCGCTTTCCGCGAGGAGGACACCCGCAACGCGGTGACGCGCCTGAAAGGGCGAATCGGGCACTTCATCCACATTTCCACCGCCTCGGTCTACCTCATCCGCGACCACCTGTTCGCGCCCTACCGCGAGGATGACTTCGCCGGTAGACTGGCGCCCAAGAACGAGTCCAGCGGTTCCTCTTGGTTGTACGCGTATCACAAGCGGCAGTGCGAAGTGGTGCTCCAGCAGGCGTGGGAGGAACACCAGTTTCCCGCCACGGCCTTGCGCCTCCCCATGGTGGTGGGGCCCAACGACTACACCGAGCGGTCGCAAGCGTACTTGGAGCGCCTCAGCGACGGTGGGCCGATCGTGCTCCCCGACGGAGGGCTCAACTCGTGGGGGTTCGTCTGGGTGCACGACGTGGCTGAGGTGATCGCCGCCAACTTGGGCAACACCAACGCCGTGGGGAGGGCCTACAACATTGCCCAGCGCGAAGTGGTGTCGCTGCGGCAGTTCGTCGATACCGCCGCCGCCGCCATGGGTCGACGCCCGGTGGTAGTGTCGGTGCCCACCGAGTGGCTGCAGCGTCTGCGCCTGGGCACCGGGTTTTCGCCCTATACCCACGAGCACGACATCGTGCTGGACATCGCCGCCGCGCGGCGTGACCTGCTGTTCGAACCGACTCCGTTTCCGCGCTGGTGCGAGCAGCTGGTGAGCAGCTTTCTGACCTCCTGGTCCGGCACCCCCTCGCGCCTGTACGCCTCCCGGTCGCTGGAGCTGCGCCTGGTCCAGGAGCTGGCTCAGCTGCGCATCCCGGCGCTGGGAACCCGCACCGCGTCCGGTTAAACCTTGGGCGTTGGCCGGCGTCGCGGCGAACCGGTGGTCTCAGCAACCAGCGCTGCAAGAGCGGCCCGCGCCGCCTCCTGCTGAGCGCTGCGTTTCGAGGTGCCAATACCACGGCCCACCACCCGCCCACCGTACTCCACTTCGAATATGTACCAGCGGCGGTGTTCTGGACCCTGCCGGCCCACCTCGCGGTAGACGGGAAGAGGCAGATTTTGCCGCTGCGCCAACTCCTGAAGCATGGATTTGGGCTCCTCCAGGGATAAGCCCTCGCGCTGAAGCGCCGCCAGCAGCGGCCGAAAGAGGCGCCGCACCGTCGCGGTAAATTGGCGCCATCCTCCGTCCACCAAGACCGCCCCCAACACCGCCTCGCAGCCATCGGCGAGCACTGCGTCGCTCATGGTGAACCCGGAGGAGACCTCCAACCCCGTTTCGATGCCCAGCCGTCTGGCCAAATCGGCTAGGGTGCGTTCCCGCACCAAGACGGCGCGACCCCGCGTCAGCTCCCCTTCGCTAGCCGTCGGCCAAGCCGTGAAGAGCATCGTCGCGATGGCGTGGGAAAGCGCAGCATCCCCGAGGAATTCCAACCGCTGGTTGGAAGCGGTGGCCTTCTCGTGGGCCGCCGAGGAGTGCCGCAGCGCCTGGGCCAAAAGCTCGGGGCGGCGAAACCTATAGCCGAGGGCGCGCTGCACCTTCTCCAGACGCTCCTCGCCCGCCTCGCCCTTGGGGAAGGTACGCCACTGGTTCATGCCCGACCCCGCGGCCACACCGTTCGCCCATCCAGGCTCACTGCCACGATGCGGTGATAGGGCAGGAAGGTGCCGTCCTGCAGCGTCAGGCCCCCGGCGGAGACGGCGACCACCTCGGCACCATCGTGCTGCCTCAATACCTCCGCCCCGTCCCGGCGACACCGCACGGCGAAAGAGAGGGAAGCACCCCGCTCTCCCCCATGCCAGCGCACACGGTTGAACAGGTCGCGCAAGGCGTTGCTCGCCATGCTAGTCATTGTAGCTTTGGGGCGCTGGGTAAAGCTCAACCTTGACGCACCGGCTGTGCCGGTTAGACTCGCCGGCGTGGAGAAGTTTCACATCCGTGGCGGGGTGCCGCTGGCCGGTACGGTGACCATCTCCGGGGCCAAGAATGCCGCCTTGCCGTGTCTGGCCGCCACCTTGCTGACCGCCGAACCGGTGTGCCTGGAGGGCCTCCCTAGGGTGCGCGACATCGTCACCATGGAGCGCGTGCTGGCCACCTTGGGAGAGTCGTGCGAGCACGCCAACGGAACCACCACCATCACCGTCGGGACCATCGAGGGTGCCCACGCCCCCTACGAGCTGGTACGCACCATGCGCGCCTCCGTGCTGGTCCTAGGACCGCTGTTGGCGCGCCGTCGCCATGCCCGCGTCGCCTTGCCCGGGGGTTGTGCCATTGGCGCCCGTCCCATCGATTTGCATCTCCAAGGCCTGGTCCGCATGGGGGCCACCATCACCGTGCAGCGGGGCGACGTGGTGGCCGAGGCGCCGGGCGGTCTTCGGGGCGCCGACATCACTTTCCCCCGCATTACCGTCACCGGCACGGAGAACTTGCTGATGGCGGCCACCCTGGCCAAGGGTACGACGGTGCTGCGCAACTGCGCCCGCGAACCGGAGGTGGTGGATCTGGCGGAGCTTTTGGCGACCATGGGGGCTCGCGTGTACGGGGCGGGGAGTTCGACCATCGTGGTGGATGGCGTGGGTGAGCTATCCGGCGCCCGCCACCGCATCATCCCCGACCGCATCGAGGCCGGCACCTACGTGGTGGCTGCCTTGCTGGCAGGTCGCGGGGTGCGCATTCAGGGGTGCCGAGCCGAACATCTCTCCGCCTTCTTGGCGACGCTGGCGGAGTCGGGGGCTCGTCTGCACGTGGACGGCGATGGCATCCATGTGCCTGCCCAAGACGCGGCCTTGCGCTCCACCTCGGTCACCACCGCGGAATACCCCGGTTTCGCCACCGACCTGCAGGCCCAGTTCCTCACCCTTATGACCCAGGCCGAAGGGGTCAGCACCATCACCGAGGCGATCTTCGAAAACCGCTTCCAGCACGCGCTGGAGTTGAAAAGGATGGGGGCAGCCATCGAGGTTTGCGGCCGCCTGGCGAGGGTGTCGGGCCCCACCCCCTTGCAAGGCACAATGGTCATGGCCTCGGACCTGCGAGCCTCGGCGGCGCTGGTGTTGGCGGCGTTGGTCGCCGAAGGGGAAACCATCGTGGACCGCATCTATCACTTGGATCGCGGCTACGAGCGCATGGACGCCAAGCTGGCGGCCCTCGGCGCGTGCGTGAAGCGGTTCAATCCGGGGCCGTTCCAATGACCGCCGGATGGGTCAACCATGAGTGAGTGCATCTTTTGCCGCATCGCCGCAGGTCGAGCGCCCGCCCGCGTGGTTTGGGAGGACGATCAGGCTCTGGTCTTCCACGATCTCCACCCCCAGGCCCCCGTCCATCTCCTGGTCATCCCCCGCCGTCACGTGGTGTCCGTAAACGCTGCCACCCCGGCCGATCGCGACCTTTTGGGGCACCTACTCCTGGTGGCCGCCCATGCGGCCCGTGCCGCTGGCCTTGACGCCCGCGGGTTTCGCATCGTCACCAACTGCGGCGCCGATGCCGGTCAGAGCGTCTTTCACCTTCACCTGCACGTACTCGGCGGGCGGCCGATGCGCTGGCCGCCGGGCTGAGGCCGTGGCATCCGCGGCTACCCCTCGCGGCCCGCTGACCCTCCCCTGGGTCGCCGCCCTTCTGCTCGCCACCGGCGAGGTCAGAGGAGCAGGTGGGGCCGACGCACCCCCGGAGTTGGCGAGCTACGTCCGCGCCGGGAGCTGGCAGGAGGTGCGCGCAGCGTGCCAGGCCCGCCCCCAGCCCTGGCCAGCCGAAGTGGCCTTGGTCGCAGCCAGAGCTGCCCGCCACCTGGGAGAGCCTCTCCAGGCACAAGATATCGTGCGCGCCGCGCTGCCCCGCGCCGGGCCACTGGCCGCGGCGCTGCGGCTGGAGGGGGCGGAAGCGGCGCTTGGGGCGGCACGGGACCCATGGCCGCTGCTCCAACCCCTGGTTTCGGGCACCAGCGAGGCCGCCCACCGGCGCGCCGCCGCCGCGCTCCTGCGCCGAGCCTGGGACGAGCTCCCAGTGAGGATCCTTGCCCGCTACGAGACTCGCTCGCTGCCCCAAGGCTTGCGGCGCTGGTGGGAGGCCATCGCCGCTACCCGCCAGCAAAACGTTGCCCTCGCCCTCAAAGTGCTGGCGCAACGCCACGACGATGCCCCAGCCGGGCGTGTCGCCCCTTTTCTGAGCTCCCGCCCAGACCTCCCCGGCCGAGACGGTCTCCTGGTAGGCCGGGCACTGTTGGCCACCGGGAGGTGGCGGGAGGCCAGCGATTGGCTGGCCGCACTGTCGCCACCCGATGAAGTAGAGCACCGCCACCAGCTGGCTTTCCTCGGCGGACGGGCGGCGTACCGCTTGGGGCGCTTGACTGAAGCGGTGCCCCTTTTCCAAAAGGCCATCGCCACGGCGAGTACGGCCGCCCAGCGCCACAGCGCCGCCGTTCAACTGGCCCGCTGCCAGGAGTTGCTGGGAGAGTGGGAGATGGCTCAAGCCGCCTGGGAGCTTGCCCGGCAGGCCGACCCGGCGGCGCCGGTGGGGTGGGAAGGGGTGGCGCGCGCGCGCATCGTGCGCGGCGAGGAAGACGTATGTGCCGCCCTTGCCGAGGCACCCGCCGCCCCACGGGAGGCGGCAGCGCAGCGGGTGGCCGCTCTTCTTTTGGCGCGCTCCCAGGGGGAAGCCGCCGGCGGCTGTCTGAGGTTCGCACGCGGCGCGGGGGGGCGCGCTCGCCTCCTGGACGTCGTGCACCTTCGCCTGTCCGGGCACCATCACCAGGCGCAGCACTACCTCTCGGCCCTCCTGGCCGATGTCTCGGCCGGGAGATGGCGAGAGGTGGCGTTACTGCTGCCATCGACGCTTACCCCGGAGGCTCCCTCCGCCCCCACCCCCACCCGTCTGCTGCCGCAGCTGGCGGAGCTGGCGGCGCACCACGGGCCACGGGCAGCGCAAGGGGCGTTGGAAGCGGCGCTCGCCCGCGACCCCACCTGGGCCGCCGTGGTGCAGGGCTCGCCGCCGGAACCAGACTCCCTGCCTCCACACCTCAAAGCTCTCCTGGCCGTGGGCCTGGCGCGGGACGCCGCGCAGCTTTACCCCTCAGCTTTTCCCGCGGCGCACCCAGCGGAGGCGGCGTGGAGCGCCCGGGCGCTGGCCCAGTGGGGCAATTGGGGGGCAGCGCTGACCGCCGGTGAACGGGTGTGGCGAGCGCTGGGGGGGATACCGGCGGGGCTCCTCCCACCCAGCGTGGCGCGGGCGGTTCTGCCGCCGGAGCTGCTGGAGCCCGTGGTAGCTGCCGCCGCGGCGGCGCAGGTCTCGCCTGCCCTGCTCGCTGCCGTTATTCGCCAGGAGTCCCGCTTTGATGCCCAGGCCTTTTCGCCGGCGGGCGCGCGGGGGCTGGCTCAGCTCGTCCCCGAGACGGCGCGGCGGTTGGGGGCCAGCGAAGAGGATCTCTGGCGACCCGAGCACGCCCTGGTCCTGGCGGGGCGGGAGTTGGCTCGGCTGCAGCAGGTGTTCGGCAATCGCCCCGCGGTGGTGGCAGCCGCCTACAACGCCGGCGAGGGGGTGGTGGCCAGTTGGCTCACCGCCTTGGGCGAGGACTGCGACCAGGTCACTTTCACCGCCGCCATCCCGTACCAGGAGACCTCCGGCTACGTGCTAGCGGTGCTGGAGGGGATGGGGCTGGCCCGTTACCTGGAGGCGCCGTAACGCTGGATCCGTGCCCGCGCCGCTAGCTCCGCCGTCCACCGTTCGATTTCGGCCACCAGCTTGCGCTCCCGCACCAGCTCCTCCAGCTGGCCCCTGACTTCCTCCAGGTTTGGGGGGGAGCCAGTGGCGCTGGTCAGCGCCGGCAACACCTGGCTAACCCAAGCCGCCTCCACCTCCTCCACAGTAGGGCGCACAAACGGTCCGAATCGCTCCGCGGCGTAGGCTTCCACCGTAGCCAGACGGCGGACGAGCTCCCGCAGCAAACTCTCCGGCAGGCCGGCAGCCTCCAGCTTGCGGGCCAAACTCTCCTCGCCTCCCGCGCGGGCCACTACCGCCGCCCACGCCGCCTCCAGGTTAGGCTTAACCCGCGCCGCCAGGCCGGTGCGATCTAGATCCTGCCAGCGCAGCGCCAGGGCGATGAGCGCCTCCTCCACCGCCCGCCGGTAGGTCGCGTCATCCTCTTCGGGGGTGCGGGGCACGAGAGCGGCCAGCTCCACCAGCTCCACATCGGAGGCCAGAATCGGCGTGCCGTTGACGGTGGCGACCACCCGCTCAATTTCCAGCTGGGCAAACAAAAAGGCGGCTAGAAACCAACCCATCACAGCTCATGCTACACTTTTTCCTGCCTTGAGCACCGGCACCCCAGTCCCTGACGACTTTCTCGTAGCCCTCGCGCAGATCGCCACCCGCCCTGGCCAGCCCCGCTACAACCTTCAGCGCCACCTCCATGCCATCTCCCAGGCCCGGGCAGCAGGCGCGAAGCTCGTTATTTTCCCCGAACTTTCCCTCTCCGGCTATTTGCTCAATCACGGCGTCGGCGAAGCGGCGCTGGCTTTCGATGACCCCTTGCTGGAACCGATCCTCGCCGCCAGTCGCGAGCTCACCATTCTGATCGGCCTGCCCCTCCTGGAACCCGGGGGAGGGATCTCCAACGCCGCGGTGCTGTGCGAAGGGGGGCGGGTGTGTGGGGTGCATCGCAAGCTCTATTTGCCCACCTACGGGATGTTCGATGAGGGACGGTTTTTCGTCGCCGGCCGCCGGCTCGAACCGTTGAGCTGCGCCTTGGGGACCTTCGGAGTGCTCATCTGCGAGGACGCGTGGCACCTTTCCTCCAGCGTTTTCTTAAGCCACCCACCGGTTGATGCCGTGGTGGTCATGGCCGGTGGGCCCTCCGAGGTGGAGGAGGGGGCAGTGCCGGCGGGTGCCCGGCGGTGGCACTGGATCGTGGGAGCCATGGCCACCACCTCGGTGACACCGGTCTTCTTCGCCAACCGCTGCGGCTGGGAGGAGGGGGTGCTCTTCGGCGGCGGCTCCTGGGCGGTGGACGCGCGCGGCGCCAGCCTGGTGGAGCCAGCCCCCGCCTGTGAAGAGACGGTTCTCCTGGCGCCATTTTCACGACCTGCGGTGGCGTGGGCGCGGACCTTGATTCCCATTCCGCGCCTGGAGCGCTTCGAGCTGTGGCGCCACGCCCTGGAGAAGGTCGGTGCGTGACCTGCCCGCCGTTCATCTGCCGCTCCTGGCGGAGGTTTTGCAGCAGTTCCTGGCCGGGGAGTTGGCCGCCTCCGGTTTGGCCGGTTACGTGGTGGGGCTGTCAGGGGGGATCGATTCGGCGGTGTCCGCGACGCTGGCGGTGCGCGCCGTGGGCGCCACGAGGGTCATCGCCATGGCGCTGCCCGGCCCCACCTCGGACCCCCGCAGCCTGGCCGACGCCGAGGAGGTTGCCAGCTGGCTGGGTGTACCGTTGGAACTGCGTGACCTGTCACAGCCGGCCGCGCAACTGGCCGCCGTCCTGGGTTGTGGCGACGACCGGCTGCGGTTCGGCAACCTGCTGGCTCGTTTACGCATGACGGCGCTGTTCGACCGCGCCCGCCCGGTGCCGGCGCTGGTGCTGGGGACCTCCAATAAGTCCGAGATTTTGCTGGGGTACTCCACCCTGTTCGGCGATTCCGCCGCCTCGGTGCAACCTTTAGGGGACGTGTGGAAGACGCAGGTATTCGCCTTGGCGGAGTACCTCGACCTCCCCCAGCGGGTGAGGAGCAAGCCGCCCACCGCCGACCTGTGGCCGGGGCAAACCGACGCTGGCGAGCTGGGGTTTGACTATCGCGATGCAGATCCCATTCTGTGGGCGCACCACGAGGCTGGCCTGGACACCGGGCAGCTCCTAGCCGCCGGCTTCGACCCGCCCCTGGTGCGACACGTTTTGGCCCTCTATCGTCGCAATCGGTTCAAATGGCGGCCCACGGTGGTGGCCCGGGTGTCGTCCTCGGCCATCAACATCGATCGCATCCTCCCCCGCAACCCCGAGCCATGAGGACCTCTTCCCCCCGCCCGGGGGTGCCACCGCGCGGGCCGTCCGCGGGGTGTCTCTGGGTGGTGGCCACTCCCATCGGGAACCTGGACGATCTTTCCCCGCGCGCCCGCCAGGCACTGGCCGATTGCGACCTCATCCTCGCCGAGGACACGCGCCGTGTACGCAAGCTCCTCAATCATTTTGGCATCACCACCAGGGCGCAGGCATTTCACGAGCACAACGAACAGCAAATGCAGCGGCGGGCACTGGCGCTGTTGGAGCGAGGGGCGCGCCTGGCTCTCGTCTGCGACGCCGGGACGCCGCTGCTGGCCGACCCCGGGTACAGGTTGGTGCACCAGTGCCGCACCCTCGGAGTACCGGTCATCGCTGTGCCCGGGCCCAGTGCCGTGGTGGCCGCTGTGTCGGTGGCTGGACTGCCACCCATACCTTTTACTTTCATGGGCTTCCTGCCCCCCACTGGGGAGGCCCGCCGCCGCACCCTTGCCCGCGCCGCGTCGCTGACCCACACCCTCGTTTTCTTCCTCTCCCCCCACCGCCTCGCCGCGGAGCTCCGCGACTGCGCTGAGGTGCTCGGCGGGCAGCGCCCGGCCGCCCTGGCCGCCGAACTCACCAAACGCCACGAGCGCTGCCTACTAGCGCCGCTGGCCGACCTGGCCAGCTCCGCCGAGGCCGCCCGGCCGCGGGGCGAATACACCCTGGTGGTGGGCCCACCTGAGCTCCCGGCTCGTGGCCAGGTCACCCCCCAACAAGCGCGGGCAGCGGTGGAGCAAGCCCTAGCGGCCGGCTGGCCGCTGGCCGAGGCCCGGCGGCAGGCGGCCCAGGCTCTGGGGATCACCCGCCGGCAGCTGTATCAGTTGCTGTTGGCGTAGCGGTAACCAGGTCTAGCAGCACCTCGGCCAGCATAGCGAGGGCCACCCCGGTCTCCCGCTCTCGCTCGGGGAAAAGACGCGACAGGGAGGCTAGTGCCCTGCGAAGCTGGTGGTCCGAGTACCGCGCCGCCAGCCGGAATACGCGGTGGCGCTGCCACACGCTGGCCTCGGCCAGTGGCTGGGTGGCGATCTCCCGCTCCAACAGCGGGTGGATCCGTTTCTGGAACACCGCCGAGTACCAGCGCGGCTGCGCACAACGGTCCGCATCCAGCTCGCCGGCGAGGCCACAGCGGCGGGCATAGGCGCGCATCGCCAAGGCACTGCGCAGGAGCCTGTGGAGCCACTGGCTCAGAACCGGTACAACCCCGCCGGGCGTAATCCGCTCCCCCCGCCAGTTGACCAAGTCGCCCCCCGCCGAGAGGGCAGCAAGGACGCGGGCCAAGCGAGGCCCGTCGCGCTCCAACAGGGCCTTCTCCAGCTCGTCGATGGAGTGCTCGCCTGGCCCCAGCTCAGCCCGCACCTGCTCCGCATCCAGCTGGCCAGCGAGGAGCAACCGTTCAGCGGTCTGTACCAGCTGGCGCGGCTTGAACCCCAAATGATCCATCAGTACCGCCACCAGGGCGCGGTGGGGGAGAATTCCTGGGACAGTGCGGCGCAGCAGCCCCTCGAGGGTTCTCCGTTGTTCCTCCGAGAGGCGCACGTCTTCCCAGGGCTTAGGGGTGGGGGGTAGGGGCAGCCAGGTCAGGGTGCCGTGGGCACGCAGGTAGTCGGCCACGGGACCTTTTGGCTCGCTCTTGAGGGGGGCACAGAGGAGCAGCGAGGTGTCCCGGTCCCAGGACGAGTCCAGCACAGCCAGGAAGGCGTCAGCCGCGGTTCGCTCGCCTTGCCGGACCTCCAGGACGGCGCTGGCATCGCGGACCACCACCAGGCGCTGGGTGGCGAAGAGAGAGGCTGACGACAGCTCCAGGCTGAGCTGCTCAAGCACTGCGGAGTCGAGGCGCCGCACCTCGCCTGCCGGGTGTACAGTCAGCCACCGCTCTTCGGCGGCAATTCTCTCGATGTCCAGCAAGTAGTCGTCAGGGCAGGCCAGCAGCGCCAGCGACCGAGTCGTCAGAGCTCACCCCGGTCCTGCAACTCCTGGCAGGCAATACAGTGCCGCGCCCAGGGCAGCGCACGCAAACGCGGTTCCTCGATGGGCTCCGAGCAGCTCACGCACAACCCGTACCGCCCGTTTTGCAGTCGGGCCAGCGCTTCCTCGATGAGGCGAAGCATGCGCGCCTCGTTCTCCGACATATGAAAAGAGAAATCCCGCTGAAAGGCGCTGGTGGCGCGATCGGCAATATCAGGTGCCCCAGCCTCGCTCTCCTCGCTGGTGAGCTGGCGGGCGCGGTTGACACCGTCGAGGAGCTCGCGGCGCTTCGCCTCCAACTGCTCCTTGATCGCCCCTAGATCCAGCGCGTAACTCACCGATGCCTCCTTGGTGCGCGATTATAACCCACCACCCTCCGCCCCTCCTCGCCGCGGTGATAGGCGCCGCCGGCGTGGTAATCCAAGGCCCGGTAGACTTGCTCCAACAGTAGCACCCGGGCGAGAGCGTGCGGCAGGGTCAGGCGGGAAAGGGCCAAAACGTTGTGGGCACGGTCCACCACCGCAGGGGCCAGCCCCAGGTCAGAACCCACCGCCAGAACCACCCGCCCCACCGCCAACCACAATGGGAGAGACTCTGCCAGCTGCGCTGTCGTTTTCTCCTCCCCGCGCTCGTCCAAAGCCACCAGCCGATCGCGAGGGCGCAGCAGGGCCAGCATCCGATCCCCCTCCGCTGCCCGTGCCCGAGCGGCGTCGTGCCCCCGCCCCGGCTCCGGGCGAAGGCGCACCTCGTCCACAGCCACGAATCGGCGGATGCGCTCCACGTAGCGGCGCGCCAGTACCTCCCACTCCCGCTCCGCCTGGCGCCCCACCCACACTAGCAGAAGCTCATTCATGGCGCTGCCCCCGCCAGCGGATCAGCGTACGCCGAGATACGCCCAGCACCCTGGCCGCCCGCGACACGTTACCCCCCTCTTGAGCCAGCACCCACAGTGCGTACAGCCGGGTGACCTCGGCCAGGCAGCGGCGCTGCTCCACCGCCCAGCTGGCGATGGCGGGCCAGCTGTGGGCTGGCAAACTCAAGTTCTCGGGGCGCACCACGCCGCCTTCGGCGGTCAGACAGGCGCGCGTGAGAGCGCCCTCCAGCTCGCGGAAGTTGCCAGGCCAAGGATATTTGCGCAGCAACTCTGCGCACTCAGGGGCAAGAGTGAATGACCGGTTCATGCGCCTGCTCTGGCGCCGCAGGAACGCTAGGGTAGCAGGGAGGATGTCCTCCGGACGGGCGCGCAGCGGCGGAATGCGAACGTGCACACCAGCCAGACGGTGGTATAGGTCGCGGCGCAGCCGCCCATCTTCGAGACAGGCGCCGACGTCTGCCGTGGCGGTGGCTACGACGCGCGCCCGCAGCGGGCGGGTCGCCGTGCTGCCGAGGGGCACAAAGCGCTGGCTTTCGAGCACGCGCAACAGGGCCATTTGGCCTTCAGCCGGCAGGGTCTCGATGCGATCGAGCACCAGGGTGCCATCCCCGGCTTGTTCCAGCCGGCCTCGCCGGGCGCGGGTGGCGTCGGTGAAGGCGCCCGGCCCGTGTCCGAATAGCTCCGCCGCCGCCAAGCTAGCGGGCACGGCGCCGCAATCCACCACCACCAGCGGCCGGCCGGGGCGGGAGCGGCGGTGCACCTTCGCCGCCAGAAACGACTTCCCACTCCCGGTTTCTCCCTCCAGCAGCAGAGGCAGTGAGGTGGCCGAGAAACGAGCAAGCAGGCGCCCCACCTCCGCAGCGGCGGGGTTTGCGGTGGCAAGCAACCCTCGCATACTTAGCCAGTGCGCAGCAACGCCGACACCTCGGGAGCGTCGCTCCACAGCCGCTCCAGGGCGTAAAAGGCGCGGCGTTCCTCATCGAAGATATGCAGTAAGAAATCCCCATAGTCCATGAGAATCCAGCCGCCGTGGCTGTACCCTTCGATGGCCAGGGGCCGCACACTGTGCTCGCGGAGCATACGTGTCACCTCGTCGCACACCGCCTGTGCCTGGCGCAACGACCCCACCGAGCAGATGACGAAGGCATCCGCAATGGAGGTGTGCTTTGCCACATCGAGCACCACAATCTGGAACGCTTTCTTATTCTCCAGCGCCGCGAGAGCCAGGCGCAATCTCTGCCCGAGTACAGGATCAGTCACCACGTTCCCCATGATGATACAACCGGTTCTTGACCGCGTAGCGCTCCACCTCTGGCGGCACCAGTTCCCTCGCCTCCAAACCCGCCCGCAATCGCTGCCGCACCGTGGTCGCCGAAATGGGGTACGGCTGGTGCTCCAGGAGGAAGATGGAGCCCGCACAGGCCCCAGCGGCAGCCAGCTCAATGCCCCTGGAGGGATCTACCAACTGCAGGCGAGGGCGAAAGAGGGGGGGTACGTGGCGCTCCAGCTCGATGCCCCACAGTGGATCCCGTCGCAGGACAACCAAGTGGGCGAGCGCCACCAGGGTCTCCCAGCGGTGCCAGGTGGTGATCTGGGCCAGAGAATCGCTGCCCAGGATAAAAAAGACCGTCTCCGCCCTCCACGCTGCTCGAATCTCCCGCAGAGTGTCGACGGTGTAGGACGGTCCGTCGCGCCGCTGCTCCACGTCGGAGAGCAGGAAGCCATCGTGGCGGGCAGTGGCCAGCGCCAGCATCGCGAAACGGTGGGCGAAGGAGGACACCGGTTCATCGAGCTTGTGAGGTGGTGCAGCCGCCGGAACGAAGACGAGGGCATCGAGAGCGAACCCGGCCAACACCGCCGCCGCCGGCCGCAGGTGGCCCCAGTGCACCGGATCGAAGGTGCCTCCGAACACGCCCAGTCGCTTCATGCTGTATCCGCCGCCAGCTGGAACACCAACTCCAGCATTTCCTCCAGACCCTCGCCGCTCACCGCCGAAATGGCGCACCACGGCATTGCCAGCGCTGCCGCCACCTCCGCCAACTCAGCCATGGCCGCGGCAGATGAAAGCGCATCAATCTTGGTTCCCACCAGCAGCGCGGTGCGCTGCGGCAGCCGCGCGTCGTGCTGGGCAAGCTCGTCGCGCAGCACCCTCACCTGTTCACCCACCGACTCGCCGCTGGCCAGGTCGACGAGGTGCAAGAGCACGCGACACCGTTCGATGTGCCGCAGAAATCGATGCCCGAGCCCAGCCCCGGCGTGGGCACCCTCGATCAACCCCGGGATATCGGCAAACACCAGCGATCTCTCGCCGCCATCCCGCACCACCACCCCCAAGTGGGGTGTCAAGGTGGTGAACGGATAATCGGCGATTTTGGGCCGCGCCGCCGACACGCGAGCCAGGAGCGTCGATTTGCCGGCGTTGGGGAATCCCACGAGACCCACGTCAGCAATGAGTTTCAGCTCAAGAATGACGCGGCGCTCTTCACCCCGCTGGCCGGGCTCGGCGAATCGCGGTGCCTGGCGGGAGGGGGTAGCGAAGTGCTGGTTACCGCGCCCGCCCCGGCCGCCGCGGGCGATCACCACCGCCGCCTCCGGCGCCACGAGGTCAGCCAGGATCTCACCGCTGACCTCGTCGCGAACCACCGTACCGGGAGGTACCGGGATCCAGACAGGGGCGCCGGCGGCGCCGCTCTGGTTAGAGCCGCGGCCATGTTCGCCACGGCCAGCCTTGACGTGGTGGCGGCCGTAGAGATGCGCCAAGGTAGAGTAGTGGGGGTCGGCACGCACCCCCACGTCACCCCCAGCACCGCCGTCGCCGCCGTCCGGCCCACCGCGGGGTACAAACTTCTCCCGTCGAAAGGAAACACACCCTCGCCCCCCGTCTCCGGCCTTGACAGCGAGACGCACCTCGTCGAGAAACATCTACTGTGGGGGGGCGGAGGGTGGTCAGACCACCGGCTCGATAACGATGAAACGGCCCATGCGACCGCGGTTGCGGAATCTCACCCGGCCCTCGACCAGAGCAAAGAGCGTGTCGTCGTTCCCCCGCCCAACGTTGGCGCCGGGCTTGAAGCGGGTGCCGCGCTGCCGCACCAGGATCGTCCCCGCCTTGACCAGCTGACCGTCGCCACGTTTCACACCCAGCCGCTGTGCGTGAGAATCACGGCCGTTGCGAGAGGAACCCTGACCCTTCTTGTGCGCCATCTCGCCTCCCTACGCCTCGATGGCGTCGATGCGGACCTCGAAGAGATTCTGCCGATGCCCGGTGGTACGGCGGTAACCCTTGCGCCGCTTCTTCTTGAAAATGATGACCTTGTCAGCGCGCAGTGGACGCACCAGGGTGGCTCGTACACGGGCGCCCTCCACCAGCGGTTTGCCTACCTTCACTTGGCCTTCGCTGCGCACCATGAGGACCCGTTCCAACAAGACTTCGCTGCCGGGGGCGACATCGCTCCAGATTCGCTCCACGGCGAGGCGCTGCCCCACCTCGACCCGGTGCTGTTTGCCCCCTGCCTCGACGATTGCGTACATACCCACACTCCCCTTCGACCCGAAACCGCCGGGGAAGGTGGTTTGTAGCACAAAAGGGCACCAATGTCAACGAACTTCGGCCCCTCAAGCGCCCCGCCGGTAGCCCCCGGGAGGCCCTCCCGGGCCCCGGCGCAGCTTCCACCGCAGGCGGCGTTTCGCTTTGCTGACGCTGCTAACCAGGCGAGCGTTGGTGGTAGCAACCCATCTTTTCGCGAAGATCGCCGCTTGAAATGAGCCAGTCGCGGCAGCGCCAGCAGCCCCCGAACAGGCAGTGGTCCGTCGGCATGCAGTGCGCCGGCCATGAAAGGGCGCCCCCAAGGCGACACCTCCGCGCCCACCACCGCCCTTGCTCACTCTTTGTGGGGCGACCTCACCGGTCTAGGGTGTACACCTCCACCCCGGCCACCGCCATCACCGGGGGGGACAACTGGGCCAGGAGCGCGCGGAACGTTTCCCTGCCCGCCTCGCTTCGCCAGGGAACCACCGGATACCCGGGGGCCAGCCGGCGCAGCTCTTGCCAGTTGATGAGCAGATGCGTGAACCCTTGCCCGGCCAGCCACGCGGCCACCTCAGCGGGGTCCTCCTCTCGTTCGGTCACCGCCGCCAACGGTGACGAGTCGTAGTAGGACGGGGCCACGAAGGGGCGAGGGAAACCGAACCCTCGCGGTTCGCCGACGAACAGCACTCGCGCTTGCGCCGGCAGCTGCGCCGCTTGCGCGAACGCGGGGAACGGATCGTTAATGACCAGCCGCGCCCGTACCGCGGTCGGTTCTTCGCTGGCCAACCCGACGCCGCCCAAACCCATGACCAGGGACCAACTACCCGCCAGACCCTGGGCGGCGGTGGTGGCGACCACCGCCACGAACGCCCAGCGGCCAGCGCGGGTGCTGCCGCTCACCGCCGCCCCCAGCGCCAAAAGGAGCGCCGTTGTCGCGCCGAGATAGCGAGGTACTGCCGCCACCGCCGCCCATGCCACCAAACCCACGGCAATCAATAGGACCAGCCGGCCCTGACCTGGCACGCCACCGCGCCCAACCAGGAGAAAGGCCATAAGCAGCAGCGCCACGACGTACCAAGCGTCGGGCCAAAGGCCAGAGAAAAAGATGTTCCACGCTTGCGCGGGGGTGGCGGCGAGGGCAACGGCCACACGGCCATCCTGCCAGAGGGCCTGTTGGCCGCCCGTGGACCAGCCCAGGGGAGCCAGGGGCGCGCCCAGGAGAACGTAGTTTTTCAGCCACCAGGGCGCGGCGGCCAGGAGCAGCGAGGCAACGGTGCCCAGGCGAGCTCCCCAGGTGCCCTGGCGCAACACCGTGAGAAGCACCACAACTGCCGCCAGCCCAACCACCTGGGCGCGGGACGCTGCGGCCAGTCCGGCCAGAGCGCCAACCAATACGCCCCCTCCGGCTGGCAGTCGGCGACGCAGGGCCACTGCGGCGGCCGCGGCGACTCCCGCGATCCCCCACCCCTCCGCCGCTGGAAAGGCGGGCACAACCACCAACAGAGGCAGAACCGGCAGGCAAGCGCCTGCCCCAGTTGCCGCCCACCGGGGAGCGCCCACCGCCCTCGCCAGTGCCGCCACTGCGCACCCGGCGGCCAGGAAGCTGACCATGTGCAGCAACGCCGGCACGCGCTCCAGGTGGACAGCGAGAGCCGGCACCGCCACCAGCTGGGCGAGGGGCGGCACGGTGGCATAAAAGTTCTCCGGATGCGGCTTAAGCCCCCCCTCCAGCAACGCTTGCCAAGGAAGACCCAGGTGGTAGATCAGCGCGTCGTAAAAGAAGGGTGGGGCCAGCGCCACCGGGAGTAAAAGCAGCAAGGGAACGGCCAAAAGGAGCACGAGTGGCCAGCGGGGCCAGCGCCATCGCCGCCAGCGTCCGGCCAGCGCCAGTACCCCCAACACGCCTATGGCCACCGCGCGGGACAAGCCGCCGGCCAGGCCCACCGCCGTGAGCAGCACCGCCAGGGTGCCAGCCCCCAGGAGAAAATGCACGGGAGCGCGCAGATCCCGATCCAACCCGAGTCGGCCAGCCGCGCACAGACGGGCGCCCGCCGCGGTCATGACGGCCGACGCGGCGCCCGCGGCGGCTAACGACAGCACAGCGGCGAGCATCTCGGCACCTTCAGCTCCCCCCCAAGCTGCGGCGCTCCCCCTGGGAGTGTTCACCAGCCGCCACGCCGCCGCACCACCAGATCGGCCAGCAACCCCAGGGCAAATAACTGTAGGGCGGATAAGAAGCACAGCACCGTCTTGTCGGTCAAGTTGCGCTCCACAACGGTATCAAACACGCCCAGAGCGAGACCCAAAAAACCCAAAATCGCGGCTGCCGGCAGAAACACCTTCAGCGGATGGGTATACACAGCGGCGCGCAGGATGGCCAAGGCCAGTCGAACGGTATCGTGGACCGGGCGAAACTTGGAGTGGCCAAAGCGCGGGCGGTACTCGATGGGTTCCCAGTCCACCTGCCAGCCGCCCAGGGACCCGGCCACGGTCAACGTGGTGCTGCACGAGAAACCGGAGGGAAGCAGTTTGGCTATCTGCACCAGGGCGCCGCGGCGAAACGCCCGCATGCCCGAATTGAGGTCGGGCACGCGATAGCCCACCAGCAGGGAAGCGAACCGGGCCAGCAGATTTTTCGCCAGGCGGCGCAACCCCCGTGGCGGATCCGCGAAGGTGGTGCGGGCGGCAATCACCTGGTCCGCCCCCTCGTGGAGGCGGCGCACCAGGCGTGGAATGGCGGACGGCGGATAGGTGCCATCGCCGTCGAGCATGACGATGGCGTCGAAGCGTGCCTCCCGAAACCCTCGCCGTAGCGCTGCGCCATAGCCCCGGTTGGGGGACAGCTCCACCACTTTGGCCCCGGCGGCGCGCGCCTGGGCCGCCGTGGCGTCCTCGGAGCCATCGGATACGACGATGATCTCCCACTCGGCGCAGCCGGACATCGCTGCCAGGACCTCCCGCACCTCCTCCACCACCCTCCCGATGATCCCCTCCTCGTTCCAGGCGGGAACGACCACTGAGATCCCAGGCAGGCCTGCAGCCGAGGTGGGGGCACCCTGGCCTCCTCCGGGCGGCCGCCTGGTGGCTACCCGAGGTGGTTCGCTGACCGCCGTCCGCGCCGATGAGGAGGCCCTCTCGCCCTTCTTCACCATGGACAAGGCTCCAATTTCAACACCTCCACCGGCGGCGCCGTAATCACCGGCTTGAGACACATCGTCATGAAGGCGGCCAAGCGGCCGGCGGCGGCCTCGTCTGCGGTTGCCAGGTAAGACTCCCGCCCGTTCATGGCGGCGATTCGGCGGGCCTCCCGGTGATTGACCAGGATATGCGTCACCCCCTGCTGCGTCAGAGCCGCGGCGAGGTGCGCGGGCCGTTCGGCGGCTTCCGCCAGCTCCACCAACAAAGGCTTCTGAAACGGGTCTTCCACTACCACATCCCGATTGACAAGATACGGCCGCGACTCCCCCACCAGAAGTATTTTGGCTGTCGCCGGCAACTGGCTGTCGATCGGTCGTATCGCCGGCCAGTAGGTGACGTAACGCTGCATCAGCTGTTCTGGGTCGTCGGCGCCCAGGGTGCAGGCGAGGCGTCGCATCTCCAAGGGTGAGGCGCCCCCCAGGGCGCTCCACCCCAGGGTGAGGAGCAGCAACAACGAGGGCCAATGGCGCACACGCCGCGGCGCCGCCGCCACCGCGTGCCGCCACCCAGCAGCGGCGAGGGCGGCCAGCAGTGGCAGGGCCGGGAGCAAGTAGCGGCCCCGCGGGGGACCCACGCCCCACCCGGCCACGGCCAGCACGGCGCCCAGGGCAAGCAGGGCGGCGCCGCGACGGCGACTGCGCACGGCACCCCAGCCGGCCAGGGGGAGGAGTCCGAGGTAGAGGGGACCGATGGCGCCGGCGTCCCCGTGAGGACGGAAGGTGGCCAGGGTGGCGATAAGGCCCGGTGACCGCACCGCTGCCTCACCGGCCACGATCTTGCTCGCCACCACCCCTTCCACGCCCTCACCGCTCCTCGTCAGCCGCGCCACGTACGACGACCCAAAGGGGTACAAGGGGTCGCCGCTGGCCGCCCAACTGCGGGCGGCCCAAGGCCCCAGGGTGAGAACCACACCCAGGCCCAGCAAAGCCCCCCGCCACACCATCGCCCCGGCGCGGCGGGGCGCCACCAGCAGCGACACTGCGAGCACCGGCGCAACCACGGTGGTCAGGGCGAGGATCTTGCTGGCCGCCGCCAGCCCTGCCAGCGCCCCCGCCATCAGCCACACCCCTGGACCAACGGGCGCTGCACCCGCCCGCCACGTGCCGGCAATCACCAGCCAGGCGAGGGCCCCAAACGCCGTCGCTCCCAAGTCGGCGGCGGCCCAGGTGGACACCTGCATCACCGAAGGAGAGGCGGCTACCATCGCCGCCGCCACCACCGCCGCCCGCGCCCCGCCGAGGCGCCCACCCAAGGCTCCGGTCGCCAGCACTGCCAGCGCCCCAGTCCACCAGTGGATGACCTGCGCCGACCAGGTGCCCAGCGCTGTCAAGGGGTAGGCAAAGAGGGTGCCCATGGCGGCCGGAAAGTACGAGTAGGCGTGCCGAGGGAAGATTTCCAGCTGCCCCGAGCGCAACCACTGGTAAGGAAAGCCCAGGTGGTAGTGATACTGGTCATAAAACGGCGACGCCGTCGCCGCCACCAGGAGAGTTGTCGCACCCACCCCGGCGAGCAGGACCACGAAGGGGAGCAACCTGGGGTTTACCCTCAACCGGCGGATCTTTCCCCGGTGGCCCCACACCACCGCGGCGCCCGCCACCGCGGCCAGCATCAGGACAACCCCCAAGGGCCAGGGGCGAAACAGACCGAGCAGCGAAAGGCCTACGGCCACGGTGACCAGCACCGCGCAGCCCAGCCCGGCGGCGATCAGCCAGTCGGTGGGGCCCCTGGGCCCGCCTCGGCAGGCGCGCCACAGCCCGTAGCCGGCACCCAAGCACGCCAGCGAGAAAAGTGCCAGCCACGCTGCCAGCAGGGCTATGGCCACGAGGGGCTCGGCGCTGTCCACGCGCTGCCAGCGCAGCAGGACAACGCCCAGCCAGGCGAGGGAGAACAGCAGTACCGCCGCCCCGCCGGCCCGGGAGGCCTTGGTCATGGAAGCAATTGTACGGTCCCCGCCGAGGTCCTGAAGAGAGGCGTGGCGGTAGGTAGAAGGCCGCGGGCCGCGGCCAACTGCAAAAAGGTCTCCTTGCCCCGCTGGTCGTTGGCATCCAAGCGAAAGTGTAGGCGCTCTTGCAGGTATTCACGGACCTCAGCGAGCGTCAAAGCGTGTTGCTCTGCCCAGCGGGGCAGGAGGTGCTCCCAGTGCTGCTCGGCCCAGGCCAGCGACCCCTCCAACAGCCGTTCCACCCCACTGGGGGCGCGCTCATCCACAGCCCACTGGGCGAACACGAAGGGAAGCCCGGTCCACTCCCGCCAGGCCTCTCCCAGGTCCATCTCCAGCAGGCCAGTGCGGCCGCGCAGGCTCATGGCCGCGTCGCCAATGACCACCGCCGCGTCAGCGCACCGTAGCATGCCTTCCAAGGGCGGTGAGCAGCGGACCACCGCCGGGTTCCTGGCCGTCCTCTCGCTGAGCAGCAAACGCGCGAGAACTTCCGAGGTGCGCGAGGCGGCGTGGGCGGCTACGACGTGGATCTCCTCCAGTGGCACCTTGGAGACCAGCAGCACCGAGTGCACGGCTCCGCGACAGGCCACTCCCAAATTGTCCAGAGGCCGCGCCCACGGCGCTTGGGACAGCGTCACCACGGGGACCAGCGCCGCCGCCGCGGTGCGCGCGGCCAGGGCGGCGGCACACTCGGCGGGGTCAGCGGCGGCGTAGGTGAACGGGAACGGGGCCGCTAGGCCGGCCTCCAACCCAGCCACCAGGGGCCGCGAGTTGAGAAACCGCACGCCGACAAAGTGCGCCGGTCTGGTCATGGACCCGCTGGCCGGTGGCGCGCCCATCTCATCCTTGGGACATCATCTCCAAGAACTCTCGGTTGGTACGAGTCTTCTCCAGGCGCTCCAGGAGGAGCTCCATGGCCTCGACGGTGGACAGCGGATTCAACACCTTTCGTAACACCCACACCCGCTTGAGTTCCCACGCCTCCAGCAGCAGCTCCTCCTTACGGGTGCCCGACTTGTTGATGTCGATGGACGGAAACACCCGCTTCTCGGTCAGTTTGCGGTCCAGGTGGACTTCCATATTGCCGGTGCCTTTGAACTCTTCGAAGATGACGTCGTCCATGCGCGACCCGGTGTCGATCAGGGCGGTGCCCATGATGGTCAACGAGCCGCCCTCCTCGATGTTGCGGGCGGCGCCGAAGAAGCGCTTGGGTTTCTGCAGCGCGTTGGAGTCGACGCCGCCCGACAACACCTTGCCCGAAGGCGGCACGACCGTGTTGTAGGCGCGCGCCAGACGGGTGATGGAGTCCAGCAAAATGACCACATCCCGACGGTGCTCCACCAGGCGCTTGGCCTTCTCCAGCACCATCTCGGCCACCTGCACGTGGCGGAACGCAGGTTCATCAAAGGTGGAGGAAATCACCTCGCCCTTGACCGAGCGCTGCATGTCGGTGACCTCCTCCGGTCGCTCGTCGATGAGGAGCACAATCAGCACCACTTCGGGATGGTTGGTGGTGAGCGCATTGGCAATCGCCTGGAGCATCATGGTCTTGCCGGTACGGGGAGGCGCCACGATCAGGCCCCGCTGGCCCTTGCCGATGGGAGTCAGCAAATTCATCACCCGCGAGGTCATGTTCCCTTCGACCTCGAGGTTGAGCCTCTCCAGTGGGTACAGCGGCGTGAGATTGTCGAAAAGGATCTTCTCCTGCGCCACGTCGGGCGGTTCGAAGTTGATCGCTTCCACCTTGATCAGGGCGAAGTATCGTTCTCCCTCCCGGGGCGGGCGGATTTGACCGGAGACAGTGTCACCGGTGCGCAGGTTAAAGCGCCGGATCTGCGACGGTGAAACGTAAATATCGTCCGGGCCAGGGAGATAGTTGTACTCCGGAGCGCGCAGAAAACCGTAGCCATCGGGCAAGATCTCCAGCACGCCTTCGCCAAAGATCAGGCCCTCCCGCTCCGTCTGCACCTGCAGGATCTTGAAGATGAGATCCTGTTTGCGCATCCCGGCTGGGTTTTCGACCTCCAACTCGCGCGCCACCTGGGTCAGGTCTGCAATGGACATGTCCTTCAGGGTGCGCATATCCAGGCGCTGTCCATCCTGGGTCTCCGCCTCCTGCGCAGCGATCTCCTCCTCCTCCACAACCACCGGCAGTCCCTCCGTCTCGCCGCCGCCCCGCCGACGACGGCCGCGCTCGCTCTTCCCCTGGCTACCCTTGCGTTCCACCATTTACCTGACTCCTTCGTCTTCTCTCACCCTGCGCGCACCACTCGCCGCTGCGGCAAGCTGCGTGAGGAGTTCTTTCGTACCCGTCCCAGCGCGCGCCGAGACCGCCAGCGGCGCTTCGGGCAGTTCAAGATCTCGCCGCAGTCGCTGGGCGGCGGTCGCCAGCGCCCCACGACCGAGGCAGTCGGACTTTGTCATCACGACCAGAAAATCGCGCCCGCAGGCGCGCAGCAGGTCCAACAACTCGCGATCCAAGGGGGAGGTGGGGATGCGGGGGTCCACCAGCGCCACCACCAGGCGCAGGCGGTCCTCGCCCACCACGTACTCGGTGACGCGTCGCCCCCAGCCGGCGCGCTCGCTCTTGGCCACTTTGGCGAAGCCGTACCCCGGCAAATCCACGAAGTACATGGCGCGGTTCACCAGATAGTAATTGATAGTACGGGTCTTCCCCGGGTGCTTAGAGGTGGCGGCGAGAGTGCGGCCGAACAGGGCGTTCAGGAGCGACGACTTGCCCACGTTGGAACGGCCGGCGAAGGCGATTTGCGGCCAGGAAGCCTTCGGCCCCTCGCGATGACTCGCCACGGTGGCTTGCAGGAGCACCTCGCGGATTTGCACGTTCAGTGGGAGACCACGCTGGCCTGGTTACCCTCGCCGCCGGCCCCACCCGCCACGGCGGGAACCGGTGTTTCAAGCGCCAGGGCGATGATCTCGTCCATTCCCTTCACCAGGTGAAACTGCATCTCAGAGCGCACATCCTCCGGGATATCTTCAAGGTCCTTCTCGTTTTCCTCGGGGAGAATCACCTCACGGATGCCGGCCCGATAGGCGGCCAACACCTTGTCCTTGATCCCCCCCACCGGCAGCACTTTGCCGCGCAAGGTGATTTCCCCGGTCATGGCCACGTCTTGCCGCACCGGCACACCGGCCACCGCCGAGTAAAGGGCCACCGCCATGGTCACCCCGGCGGACGGCCCATCCTTGGGGATCGCCCCCTCCGGCACGTGAATGTGCACGTCGCGCGTCTCGAAAAAGTCGTCGGCCAGGGTGAGGCGGGTGGCGTGGGAGCGCACGTAGGAAAGGGCTGCCCGCGCCGACTCCTGCATGACGTCTCCCAGCTGCCCAGTGAGGGTGAGGTTGCCTTTGCCGCGCATCAACGTAACTTCGGTTCCCAGCAGCTCGCCGCCGACCTCCGTCCAGGCGAGCCCGGTAGCGACCCCGATCTCGCTAACTTCGTTGGGCTTGGTGGCGCGGTAACGGGGTTTACCCAGCAGTTCGCCTACCCGCTCCGGTGTGACCTCGATGGCGGTGCCCTTGCGGGTACCGCTTTTCAGCACCTCGCGCGCCAGCTTGCGGCAGATGGAGGAGATCTCGCGTTCCAAGTTGCGCACCCCGGCCTCCCGGGTGTACCGCTCGGCCAATAGATGAATGGCGTCGTCGTGAAAACTCACCTTGAAACGGCCCAAACCCTGCTGCTCCACCTGTTTGGGCACCAAGAACTTCTGCGCAATTTGGAGTTTCTCAAAAGGGGTGTAGCCGGACAGCCGGATTACCTCCATACGATCCAGCAACGCTGGCGGAATGGTGTGGGTGACGTTGGCGGTGGCGATGAAGAAAACGCGCGAGAGGTCGTACTCCACGTCCAAGTAATGATCGAGGAAGGCATGGTTTTGCTCCGGGTCGAGGACCTCCAGCAGCGCCGCCGCGGGGTCGCCGCGGAAGTCCGAGGCCATCTTGTCCACTTCGTCGAGGAGGAAAACCGGATTGATCGTTCCCGCCTTCTTCATCATCTGAATGATTTGACCCGGGAAGGCACCGATGTAGGTGCGCCGGTGGCCACGAATCTCGGCCTCGTCGCGCACCCCTCCTAAGGAAAGGCGCACAAATTTGCGCCCAGTGGCGCGGGCGATGGACTTGGCGAGGGACGTCTTGCCCACCCCTGGCGGCCCAACGAAGCACAGGATCGTCCCCTTGGGCTTCTTGACCAACTGGCGCACCGCCAAAAACTCGAGAATCCGTTCCTTGACCTTCTCCAACCCGTAGTGGTCCTCTTCGAGCACCCTCTCGGCAGTGGTGATCCGGCGAATCTCGCGCGTGGCGTTCTTCCACGGCACAGCCAGTAACCACTCTACGTAGTTACGCGACACCGTGGCCTCTGCGGACATGGGCGCCATGCCTTCTAAGCGCTTGATCTCCGACAGAGCTTTCTCCTTCGCCTCCTTGGACATACCGGCGTTTTCGACGCGCTTGGCGAGCTCCTCCAGCTCCTCCTTGACGTCGGTCCTGCCCAGTTCCTCGTTGATCGCCTTGATCTTTTCGGACAGGTAGTACTCCCGCTGCGCCTTCTCCATCTGCTTCTTGACCTTGGAGTTGAGGCGGCGGTCGATGTTTTGCTTTTCGATTTCCAGATCCAGCAGATCGTTGAGGCGCTGCAAACGCTCCAATGGGTTGACCACCTCGAGCAGTTGCTGCTTTTCCTGGGTAGGTACCGGCAAGGCGGCCGCCATGATGTCTGCGAACCGTTGCGGATCGTCGGTCTGCAGCTCGGCCAGCACGGCCTCCACGCCGATCTGTTGGGAAAGCCGAGCATACTGCTGAAAGAGATTGACCAAGTTCGCCATGTAGCGCGTGACCTTGGGATCGTCCACGGCCGGGGTGGCGATGGGCTCCACCTCGGCCTCGAAAGCCCGCTCAGCGGTAGCCCGGAGCTTCAGCCAACGGGCGCGCAGCACACCTTCCACGCCCACTTTGATAGTGCCGTTGGGGAACGTGACGTGCTGGAGCACGGTGGCGATCACCCCGATGCGGTGCACATCCTCGGGGCCGGGCTCGTCCAGCTGCGGGTCCCGCTGCGTGATCAAAAAGAGCTGTTTGCGGGGGTGTTCCAGGGCGCGCTGGAGCGCCGCCACCGAGGATGGCCGGCCCACCACAAAGGCCGCTTTCATCCCCGGAAAGACCACCATGTCGCGCAGCGGCACGACTGGGAGTACGTGCGCGTTCGGTTCTACCATGCTTCGAATCCTCTCGTTCTCAAGGAAACGCCCGTACTTGCCGGGCAGGAAAACGCTGCTAGCCAGCCTTCCGCATCGAGGCCAGAGGCGCGACGTGCCGCGCAACCACCTCGGGCGTGATGACGATCTCGGTGATGTCCGAGCGGGAGGGAACCTGGTACATAACATCGAGCATGAGCTCTTCTAGGATGATCTTCAAGCCCCGGGCTCCCACCTTGCGGACAATCGCCTCTTCGGCCACCGCCGTGAGGGCGTCCTCGGTAAAGCGTAGCTCCACGCCCTCGAAGGAGAGCATGGTCTGATACTGCTTGACCAGGGAGTTTTTCGGCTCGGTCAGGATGCGCACCAGCGCATCGCGGTCCAGCTCGTGCAGCGTCGCCACCACCGGCACACGCCCGACAAACTCGGGGATCATTCCGAATTTGATGAGATCCTCGGGGTGCACCTGCATCAAAAGCTCGGTGATACTGCGCTCCGTGGACTTCACGATGCGCGCCTCGAACCCCATCGACTTCTGATTGAGCCGCCTCGCCACCACGTCTTCGAGCCCGACGAAGGCCCCGCCGCACATGAACAGAATGTTTGTGGTGTCGATCTGCAGGAACTCTTGATGGGGGTGCTTGCGCCCCCCCTGGGGAGGCACATTGGCCACCGTGCCCTCGAGAATTTTGAGGAGTGCCTGCTGTACACCTTCGCCGGAGACGTCGCGGGTAATGGAGGGGGAATCGGCCTTGCGAGCGATCTTATCGATCTCATCGATGTAGACGATGCCCCTTTCCGCCTTCTCGCGGTCCCCATCGGCCGCCTGGTAGAGGCGCAACAGGATATTCTCCACGTCCTCGCCCACGTACCCCGCCTCAGTGAGGGTGGTGGCGTCCACGATGGTGAAGGGCACATCCAACATGCGCGCCAGCGTCTGTGCCAGTAACGTCTTGCCGGTGCCCGTGGGACCGATGAGGAGGATATTGGATTTGGACAGCTCCACCTCCGGCCGCGGGGAGTGGGACAGGTAATCGATGCGCCGGTAGTGGTTGTACACCGCTACAGCCAGGCGCTTCTTGGCCGCTTCCTGGCCGATCACGTACTCGTCCAGCACACGCTTGATGTCTGCCGGTTTGGGCAAGGCCTTGCGGGTTTCCCGCGCTTCGCGGACGCGGTCCTCGGAAATGATATCGAGGCAGATATCGACACACTCGTCGCAGATGTAAACGTTGGGCCCGGCAATCAGCTTGCGGACCTCTCGCTGCGACTTATTGCAGAAGCTGCATCGCAGTCCGTCCGAGGAGCTATCCCTGGCCACCCGCGCCTCCTCCCCTTAGCATACACCACCTGGTGCGGCAAGCACCGCCACTCCCGTTCTATTCCCGGTTCGCGATCACCTTGTCCACCAAACCGTAGGCAACCGCGTCGGCGGCCTCGAGGATGAAGTCGCGCTCAGTGTCCATGTTGACCTTGTCGATCGGCTGGCCGGTGTGGCGCGCCAGGATCTCGTTTAAGCGCGCCCGCAGGCGCATGATGTCCTTAGCGTGGATGTCGATATCCGTGGCCTGGCCGCCGAGGCCATACAGCAGGGGCTGGTGCAGCAACACCCGGGCGTGGGGCAGCGCCAGGCGCTTGCCCTTGGCACCCCCTGCCAGCAGGACCGCCGCCATGGACGCCGCCTGCCCGATGCAGATGGTGCACACATCGGGCTTGATGTACTGCATGGTATCGTAAATGGCCAGCCCCGAAGTTACCGATCCCCCCGGCGAGTTGATGTAGAGGAAGATGTCCCTATCCGGATTCTCCGCCTCCAAAAACAGCAGCTGAGCGATCACCAGCGAGGCGAGATGATCGTCGATGGCCTCGCCGATGAATACCACGTTGTCCTTGAGCAGGCGCGAGAAGATGTCGTACGCCCGCTCGCCGCGAGCTGTCTGCTCTACGACGATCGGTACCAGCATGGTCACTCCTTCGTGGGCACTGCGCGACCGAGCACTTCGTCCGCCGCTTTTTCCCGCCGCAGCAGAGCGCGGATGCTTTCCAGATCGCCGCGCTTGGCCAGGTTTCCCTTCAACTCGGCAAAGGGCACGCCACTGAGACGTGCCTGCTTCTCCAATTCGCCGTCCAGCTCCTCCTCGCTTACCTCCACGCCCAGTCGGCTTGCCAAGGCATCCAGCACCAGTTCGCCGCGCAGGTTACGCTCCACCCGGCCGCGCATCTCTCTCTCCATCCCCGGCCAGTCCAGCTCGGCCCGCTCCACGTCCACCCCGCGGCGCGCCAGCTCCCTGGCGAAATCCATCAGCTCAGAACGGGTGCGCTCCCTGACCACTCCTTCGGGCAGGGGGAGCTCGCCGTTTCCTGCCAGATGGGCAATGAGGGCGTCCCGCCACACCGCCCGCCGCTGCCTGGCCCGCTCGAATCGCAACCGCTCGCGAACTCGCTGGGTGAGCACGGCCAGCCCTTCCTCCACGCCGAGGGAGTGGGCGAAGGCGTCGTCCAGCTCGGGCAAGCGCTTGCGCCGCGCGCTCTTGATCACCACTTCGTACCTCACCCGGGCGCCGGCCCGGTCCCCGGCCGCTGGCCCCAGCCGGCTCTGCGCAGCAACGGTATCGCCCACGGTAGCGCCGCGAACCGCCTGCTCAATTTCGGGGTAGACCTCTCCCTTCCCGACTACGAACAGCGAGCGGTCCTCCTCAAAGGGCTCCCCCTCGCCGTCAGGAAACTCGCCGCGCACATGGACTTCCACCAGCATGCCGTCGCCCACTGGCTCGCCCTCTACCGGCTCCCACGCCGCCTGACGCTCCCGCATCTGCTGCAATGCGGCGTCAACTTCCTCAGGGGTCGGCTCCAGATCCACCGGCGGGGGGACAAAGGTGGCGGGGTCGACAATGTCGACCTTGGGAAACACCTCGAACTCGCCCTCCAGGGTAAACTTGCCGTCGCTCTCCAGCTGCGCCCGTCTCACCTCCAGCGGCCCAGCGGGGTGCAACTCCTCTGCCGCCCGGACTTCTCTCCAGCAGGCTCGCACCAGCTCTTCCTGCAGATCCTCCGCGATCTCCTTGGCGAACCGCCGCTCCACCAGGGACAGAGGTGCCTTGCCGTGGCGAAAACCGGGTAGCAGAGCGTTTCGACGCCAGGTCGCCACCACCCGCTTGCGCTGCTCGCTCACCACCTCGCCGTCCAACACCGCCGCGATGGACACCCGGCACGGCCCCTGCTTTGAGATTTTGTAGCCCATCACGACTCCCCGCAGCGGGAGAGGCCAGTTTTCTCTAGGCTGCGCGCGCGCCGCGCTACACCCATCCTCGCCTGCTGTCCCCGGAATCGCGCGCGACGGGTCGCCGCGCTTTAAGGAGAACGAAGGCGCCGCCCTCCCACCGCTGCAGGATCATACCACGACCGAGCGACCACCACCCATGGCTCGGGTGAGCTGCCTACCCTGCGTCGGCTCAAACTCTCTCGGCGAGTCCTCGCTCCCGAGCGGAGTGGTGCGAAAGGGGGGACTCGAACCCCCACGGCCGAAGCCACGAGATCCTAAGTCTCGCGCGTCTACCGGTTCCGCCACTTTCGCGGGCGGCAAGAATCGAAAACATGGTGAGCCGCGTAGGACTCGAACCTACAACCTAGGGATTAAGAGTCCCTTGCTCTACCAATTGAGCTAGCGGCCCACGCACGCGGTGATCATAGCCCGCCCAGCGGCGGCGCGCAAGTAGCGGCTTTGAGGGTCACCGGTGGCCATCGACTGTCTGGACTAGCCCAGGCGCGCCCCCATGACCCTGTCGGCGGCCACACTACTCGGACTCTGGGAAGGGACCCGGGAGGGGGGCGCTCGGCCGGCGGTCGCCGCGACGCTCCCGCCACTGCAGGAGAAAGTCGTACAAAACCGGCACCACGATCAGGGTGACCACGGTCGCAAAGCCCAGGCCGAAGATCACGGCCACGCCCATGCCGCGCCACCACTGACTCGATTCACCGCCGAGGCCAATGGAGAGAGTGCGAAAGTCTATTTCTACACCCGTGGTGAGAGGAACCAGACCCAGCACGGTGGTAATGGCGGTAAGGGTCACCGGACGCAGTCGGCGCAAGCCGGTGAGCATGACCACCTGGCGGCGGGGCAGGCCTTGCGCCCACAGCTGTTCGCCGTAGGAGAGCAGCACGATGGCGTTGTTGACCACGATGCCTGCGAGGGAAATCACCCCGAGGCCAGTCATGATGATGCCGAACGGTTGCCCAGTGAGAAGCAGGCCAACCAGCACACCGATCATGGACATGAACACCGAAGTCATGACGATGAGCGGAACCGTGACCGAATCGAAGGTGCCGACGATGAGCAGCAGCACGATCAGGAAGGCGAAGAGAAACGCTTGAGAGAGGAACTTCTTGGCCTCGTCCTCCTCCTCCGACTGGCCAGCGAAGGCAAGGGTAACGCCGGCGGGCAACAGGTCGGGAATGGCCTCGAGACGGCGCCGCGCCTCTCGCCGCACCGGCTCGGCCAACTCGGGCGAAGTGACCTTCCCCGACACCGTGACCACGCGCCGCGCCGCCTTGTGGCGGATGGCTGGCAGCGCCGCGCCCCGCTCCAGCGTGGCGACCGCCGAGAGCGGCACGTGGCCGCCGCCCTCCGCCACCACCGTGAGCTGCTCCAAGTCCTCCAGGCGCTGCCGAAAGGTCTCCGCCAGACGGACCCGTATCTTTGCGTCCTCACTGCCGTACCGGTACACCGCCGCTTCCTGGCCCTGCAACGCTGTCCGCACAGTGGTGCCCACATCTCTGGTGGTCAACCCCAGGCGCGCGGCGCGCACGCGGTCGATGCGGATGCTGACCTCCGGCCGCGCCAGATCGAAGTCGTCATCCAGCGACACCAGTCCCGGGATGTCGGCCACCACCTGCCGGATGCGGGCGGCGATGGCCCCCAGTTGTTCGAAGTCCTCGCCGGAAATCTCAATGGTAAAGGGCAACCCCACAGGGGGCCCTTCGCTCGGCCGGGCGACGTCGATGGTGGCACCCGGGATCCCACTGGTGCGCCGGCGCACCTCGGCGAGGGTGATGAAGGAGTTCTGCTGCCGCTCCTTGCGGTCGAAGAGGTCGATGGAAACCCGCGCTTTGGTGGCGTCGCCCCCACCGCCAACCCCGAAGTCCGCCTGCGATCCCTCGCCCACTCCAACGGCGACCACGTTCACGTCGGGTAGGCCAGCGACCCTCCGCTCCACCTCCTCGGCCACTGCGTTGGTGTTCTCCAACCTGGTGCCGGGGGGCATTTCGATGTCCACGAAGATCTGCCGCGGTTCGGTTTCCGGAAAGAACTCCACCCCGTGGTTGAAGGCGGCGAAGAGCGCAACCACTGCGACGAACCCCCCCGCCACGGCGGCCAACACCCACAGCCGGTGCCCCAACGCAAACTGCAGGATGCGCCGGTAAGCGGCGAGCAGGCGAGGTCCGATCAGTTTTTCCTGCATCACCGCCTCTTCCCCGGTCTCGTTTCCGCTCCCCCCGCGCATGAAGAGTGACGCCATAACCGGATTGATGGTGAACGCCACCACCATCGAGGCGGCCAGCACGATGGACACGGTAACCGGCAGGTAAAACATGAAGTCGCCGGTAACCCCGGGCCAGAAGAGCAGCGGGAAGAACGCCCCCACCGTGGTGAGGGTGGAGACCAGCACCGCCACCCCCACCTCGCGCACCGCCTCGCCAGCTGCCGCCACGCCCGCCTTGCCTTCCTGCATGTGCCGGTAGATGTTCTCGATGATGACGATGGCGTTGTCCACCAACATCCCCACCGCCAGCACCAGCGAGAACAGCACGATCATGTTGAGAGTGATCCCCAGCAGTTGCAGCGAGAGGAAAGTCAGCAGCATCGACAGCGGAATTGCCAAGCCCACCAACAGCGCGTTACGAAAGCCAAGGGCAAACATGAGCACCAGCACCACCAGCAGCAGCCCAGAGAGGATGTTGTTCTCCAGGTCCACCACCATGGTGCGAATATCCTTGCTCTGGTCGCCCAAAATCGTCGCCTCCACACCGCTCGGCCAGTTGACGCGGTCCGCAGCTACTGCGCCCTTGACCGCCTCCACCACCTCGATGATGTTGGCGCCGAGGCGCTTCTGCACCGCTAGGGCGACCGATTCCTGACCGTTGATGCGGGCGTAGGAGGTGCGATCGGCGAAACCAAAGCTCACCCGCGCCACATCCCGCACGAATACCGGGCGACCACCGATGGAGCGCACGACGAAATCAGCAATTTCCCGCGGCTCGCGAACCTCGCCCGGTACCCGCACCGACAGCGCTTGGCTGCCGATTTTCAATTCCCCCGAGGGCACCGAGAGGTGCTCGTTTCGCACTGCGTCGACCACATCTTGCAAGGCCAAACCGTACAGACGTAAGCGCTGCGGGTCGACTTCCACCTTGACCTCGCGATCCAGCCCTCCCACCAGGGTCACCCGCAACACCCCCGGCAGCCCCTCCAAGCGGTCTTTGAGGTTTTCCGCCAGTTGTTTCAGCACCGCCGGGCCGACGCTGCCGGAGAGGTTGACCTGCACGATGGGAAAGTCGGAAAAATTGATCTCCTGCAGCGCTGGCTCCTCGGCGTCGCGGGGAAAGTCCACCTTCGCCCGGTCTACCCGGTCACGCACCTTCTGCAGAGCAGCGTCGATGTCGGTGCCCGAGACGAACTCCACGGTCACCACGGAGACGCTCTCCTGGGAGGTGGAGGTGAGGCGCTTGAGTCCTTCGACCCCTTGCAGTTCTCGCTCCAGGTGGCGGGTCACCAGCGTTTCTATGTCGGCCGGCGAGGCACCCGGGTACACCGTGGAGACGATGATCAGGGGCACCGTAATATCGGGGGCCGACTCCCGCGGCAGCGTGAGGTAGGCCATCCCTCCCGCCACCACTACAGCACCTAGGAAGAAAACCGTGGCGGTCCTGCGGGAAAGGGCAAAGTTGGTGATCCACATGGTGAAAATCCCTACGTCGCCTCGACCACTGGCTGACCGTCCGAGACCTGCTGCTGCCCCTCGACGATCACTACTTCCCCTGGGCTGGCACCTCGCGTGATTACCACTTCGTCACCAATGACCGGCCCGAGCTCCACCACGCGGCGGCGAGCCCGGCCGCCCTCTACCACGTAGAGAATTTTCTCCCGCTCGAAATCCACCAGCGCGGAGAGGGGTACCAAGACCGCGTTAGCGAGGGTCCTGCGGGGCAGTTCGATGCGCGCCAGCATGCCTGGCCGCCAACTACCACCAGGGTTCGCCAGTTCCACCTCCAAAGAGAGCGTGCGAGCGTTGGGGTCCAGCTCCACCCCCAGCCGGGCCACCCGCCCCTTGGCTACTTCTTCTCCCTCGATCCCCTCCAGAATCACCTGCGCCACCGCACCCTCTTTTAAGTACGGCACATCGGCAGCGGGCGCGAAGGCACGTACCCTCAAGCGGGTAGTGTCCACCAACTCCAGCAAGGGCTGGCCAGGTACTGCAAAGTCGCCGACCTCTACCCGCTTCACTGCCACCGTCCCATCCCACGGCGCTTTCACTTGAGATTTTGACAGTTGCAATCGGGCATTCTCCAGCCGCGCGGCAGCCACATCAAAGGCGGCGCGGGCGTCGATCAGCTGCTGGCGGGTGATGGAGCGGCGTTCGGCCAGTTGTTCGGCCCGCTCGAAGTCCGCCTGGGCCCGGCGAAAGACCGCCTCCGCCTCGGCGAGGGCCTGCTGCAGGGCCCGTGTGTCGATGCTGACCAGCGTTTCTCCCTCGCGAACCCTGGTCCCTTCCTCGACCGTCAGGCGCTCCACCACACCACCCACCTCGGCGGCCAGCACCGCCCGCCGGTTGGGCTGCAGGTCCGCTGGCAGGCGCGCCATGTCCACCGCCTGCCGCGCCTCGAGGCGCAGCAGGCGAACCGTCGCCGTCCTCTCGGCCGTTACCGGGGCGGATGGCGCCTGGCCACCGCACGCCGCCGTCGCGGCGGCGGCCACCGCAGCGCCAAGCCGCCGCAGGATCACACCAAGGCCCTTCGCCCTGGCAGCTCTCAGCTCCTCCCCCTTGGGGCCCGGTCGGCATCCCTTCATCGTCATCTCTCTCACTCCAATAGCCACCCAAAGGGGCCCCACGCCTCGTCCGGCGAACGGCCCACGGCGCGCGCCAGCCGGGCAGCGGCGATCCATGCGTTGAAGAACGAGGCCACCGCATCCACCTCTGCCTGTACCTCTCGCCGCTGTGCGTCCAGGACGTCGGCGAAGATGGCGGCCCCCAACTGGTACATCTCGCCAGCCACGCGGCGCGCCTCGTGCGCGGCCACTTGCGCCTGTCGCGCCGCCTCCAGGCGCGCCAACGCCGTTCGGTACGCCGTAACTGCCTGCTCCACCTCCAACGCCACGCGCAAGTCGGTATCGACCAGCTGCAGCTCCAGCTGCCGCTGCCGTGCGCGCACCTGCGCGCGCTGCCCGTTTCTTCGCCCGCCGTCGAAGATCGGCCACGAGACGTCGACTGAGATCAACCAGTCATCAAAGCGAGGGTCGTCGATGTTCTCGATGAGCCGCACCTGCCGCCCCCAACGACCCATAAGATCTACCCGCGGCTTGCCCTCCGCCGCGATTACCGCTTCTTGGCGGCGTCTCGCCTCCCGTTCGAGAACTAACGCCTTCAGCTCCGGTCGTTCTCGCCACCCCGCCCGGGCCAGCCGAGCAGTGTCTGGGGGCGGCGGAGGATCCGTATCCACGGAGCGAACCTTTACGTCTTCACCCGGCTGCATCCCTAGCACCGCCCACAGGCGAATCTCCGCCACTTCGGCCCCACCACGAGCCGTCTCCACCACCGGCCGCACCTCGGCGAGCGCCGCTTGGGCCTGGAGGAGTTCCAGTTGGGTGGCATCGCCGATGTCGTACCGCGCCTGCACCACCGCCAACGCCTCCACCCTCGCCTGCTGTTCCAGTTCCAACTTCCGCACCTGCTCGCGCGCCGCCAGCAGTCCGTAGTAGGCTTCCGCTGCAGCCAGTGCCGTGTCGAGGCGAGCGGTTTCGATCTCGGCGTCGGTGACTTGCGCTGCCAGTTTGGCGAGATCAATGGAGGCCGAAATCTTGCCGAAGGTCAGCAAGGGCTGCGAAAGCCTGATACCGGCGGTGGTCAGGCTTTGGCTCCGAGGGGTCAGGGTCGCGCCAGGGAATTGCGAGATGATGTCCTCGAAGTCACGGCTGTTGAGGAAGGAGGGGTTGCGCGAGTGGCTCCAGCCGGCGTAGGCGTTGAGCTCTGGGAACGCCTGGGCACGGGCTTCGGTGACCGCGCCGGCGACCTCCGCCCGACGCTGTCGCACCGCCTGCAGCGCATGGTTGTGCTGCAGTGCCCGCTGAACAGCGCCGGAAAGATCCAACTCCGCCGCCGGGACGCCTACCGCCACCACCGGCAGCAGTCCCGCCAGCCACGCTCCTCGCCGCCAGATTCGACGTACCTCGTTTTCGCGGTTCGGCGTCTTCACGCACCCCCTCCGCACACTGGTTCGCAACAAATCACCGGCTTTTCTAATACGCCACCCTTTTGGCCAGCCTCGCTGCAACTTGGCTGCAAACCGCAAGGGTGCCCCGTTTCTCAACCAGGGGGAAACAAAGGGCACCCCCACCCGAACATGGTCCCGGCGGCCGATTCTATCACGACCACCGGCAAGGCGCCGAGAGGAGGGCAGCCGACGGGGCGTAACCTTTCGGGGCCCGGGACGACATGAAACGCCGGCAGCTCGTTGAGCTGCACGAACTGAGATGGTTTCCGCGCCTGTGGCGGGACCTCCTCACCGATTTCATGTCGTTCTTTGCCAGAAAGTTCCGTCCATACGCGGCAATCGCCGATTGCCTGCATGCCGCCATGCTGCGCTGCGGCGATGAGATGATTCTGGACCTCTGCTCCGGCGCTGCCGAGCCGGTGCTCACCGTCCAGGAAGAACTGGCGCGCCGAGGCGTCCGGGTGTCGGTGACCGTCACCGACTTGTATCCCAACGAGCAAGTTTTCAAGCGTCTGGAAACCTCGCGCTGGCCATTCGTTCGCTGTCTGCATCGGTCCATCGACGCGGTACGGGTGCCTCCCGAGTTGGCGGGCTTTCGCACGTTCTTTTCTGCCTTCCACCACTTCCACCCCAAAGAGGCCGCCCAGATCCTCGCCGACGGTGTGCGCGCCGGCCGCGGTATCGGGGTTTTCGAATACACCGAGCGCAGTTTGCTGCGATGGGGTCCTTTGATTCTCCTTATGCCCGCCCTGGTATGGGCGGCCACACCCCTCATACGACCGCGCTCGGCGGCCCGCTTCCTGTGGACGTATTTAATCCCGGTTGTGCCGCTGGTGGCGGCTTGGGACGCCCTCGTCTCGGTCTTCCGTTCCTATCACCCAGATGAGCTACTTGCCCTCGCACGCACCGCCGACGGGGGGCGATACCAGTGGAGTGCCGGCCGGGTTAAAACTCGCGCGGGGCTTCGCATCACCTACCTTCTGGGCGTGCCCGCCAGCGCTGTCCGGCCGTGCGCGCCGGGGAAGCCGGCTCCGGAGGGATAAGGGAGACACCCGCCCGCCCTCACGCCCGGCAGTCGCCAGCGCTCGCCATCACCTCGCGCACCTTGCGCAGCAACTCATCGATGCCGTAAGGCTTGGCGATAAACGCGACATGCTCGCCGGGGTCGCTGGGGCGGTGGATAAACGGCTGCCCGTACCCAGAGGAAAACAAAAATGGCGCTTTCAACCCGTGGGCGCGGGTCGCATCGAGCAGCTCTTTGCCGCCCATGCGCGGCATAACCACATCGGATAAAACCAAATCCACATTCTTACCGCTGCGCACCAAAAAGTCCAGCGCCTCCGCTCCATCGGCCGCTTCATGCACTTGGTAGCCCGCCTCGCGCAGCGCTTCCACCAGGATCTGCCGTACCTCAGCTTCATCCTCGACGACGAGAATGCGCTCTCCTCCCCCGCTGAGGTCAACCCCGTTGCGCTGGGGTTCCTCCATCGGCGGCTTGTCAACGGCCGGGAAATACACATCCACAATCGTGCCTTTGCCTACCTCGCTGGCCACGTCCACCATGCCGCCGTGCTGCTTGATAATCCCGTACACGGTGGAGAGACCCAGGCCAGTGCCACGACCGAGCGCCTTGGTGGTGAAGAACGGCTCGAAGATGTGTGCCAGGGTCTCCGCGTCCATACCCGCGCCGGTATCGCAGACCTGCAGCAGCGCGTGGGGCCCCAATTTAGCCCAGGGGTGGGTGTCGCGATAGGACTGATCGATCTCCACTGCCGCGGTGCGAAGGAGTATGCGACCGCCGTCCTCCATAGCGTCGCGGCTGTTCACCGCCAAGTTGATGAGGATCTGATCCAGCTGTCCGGCATCCACCTCGACGACCAGCGGCGACGCCGACGGCTCGAAATCGATACCGATGTTTTCCGGGATGATCCGGCGCAAGATCGGTAGGGTCTGATGGATGTGCCGGTTGAGGTCCAACGGTTGCGGCTCCAGCACTTGGCGCTGCGCGAACGCTAGCAACCCGCGGGTCAGTAGTGAGGCCCTGCGACTGGCCGCCAGGATGGTGTCTATTTCCTCGCGGGGGCCCTCGCTCAGGCGCTTTCGCACCAACTGTGCCGAACCCTGGATAGCCATGAGCAGGTTGTTGAAGTCGTGGGCCACGCCGCCGGCGAGCTGCCCTAACGCTTCGATCCTTTGGGCCTGCCGGAGTTGCGCTTCCAGGCGCTTGCGCTCGCTCAGGTCGCGCACGGTGCCCAGGGTCGCCGGCCGCCCCTGGTAGTCGATCACGCCGACGTGCATGAGAACGTCGATGCGACGCCGGCCATCGGCGTGCAGCAGGCGGAACTCGTACTCACCGGGCACAGACTCACCGGCCTGGCGACGGCGGTAGCGTTCCAGGACCATCTCACGGTCCTCGGGGGCGATCAACGGCAGAAACTCCGAGTCCTCCAGTTCCGAAGCCGGCCGGCCGACGATGCGGCCGAACGCCTCGTTGCAGAACACCACCCTCTTCCCCTGTAGGAGGAACATGCCGTCCTGCATGCGGTCAACCAGGGTGCGGTACTTGCGCTCAGACTGCCGCAGTCGCTCCTCGGCCCGCAGATGTTCCACCGCCCTCGCCACCTGGCTGGCCAGGATGGTCAAGACTTCCTCCTCCTGAGGAGTAAAGCGATAGCCCTGGCGGTGGCTTTCAACCACCATAACACCGAACGGCCCGGCGCGATCCTCCAGCGGCACGCCCAGCCACGCCTCGCACCCCAGTTTGGCCTCTGCAATCTCCCCTAGGGCAACAAGATCGGCGAAAACCTCAGGGGAAACACGGACTGCCCGGCCCACTCGAAGGGTGTATTCCACCAAACCGCGGGCCGCTGGGTGTGGCTTTGGGGGGGCTGGTTGGTTGGCCACGAAAGGGAAGGAAAGTTCTTGCGTCTCGCGGTCGAGGAGGGCCACCGAGAAGTCAGTGGCGTCCATAAGTCGCATCACCGTGGCGTGGACGGAAGCAAAGAGGGCGGTGAGATCTTCCGCCCGGTGGGTCACCTCGGCAATCTCGAAGCCGGCCCGCTGCACCTCCTGCCCGTAATGACGTTCCTCCTCCAGGCCCAACGCCCCAGCAACCATCTGCAGCACGCGCAAATCGTCGTTGGTGAGAATCGTGCGCTCCTTAAAAACCACGCAGATGGAACCTACGGTGCGTCCCCGGCTGGACACCGGGAATCCGGCGTATGTCGTCAGCCCCAAGCGGCGCACGTTGGGGTCGCTTTCGGCGTAGCCGGTTTGGCTGAGGTCCTCCACCAGCAGAGGGCCCGCTGCGGCGCCCCGTCGGATAACATCGAAGCATAGATGCCCCTCGGCGCGATCCATCTTTTGGTAATCGACCGGGAGTTGCCACCCCCCCAACGTGCAGAGAAAATCGCCTCGCAGGCGGTTGTAGAGGGCACAGGAGGCGCCGAGCATCTCCCCACATACCGCGGTAAGCCTCTGGACGTTGGCGTCATAGTCGCCGTCCAGACCCAGCATCGTCGCCGTGAAACGCTCCAGTCGCAGCTGCGCTCGGCGCCGTTCGCTGATATCCGCGATAAGCGCCACCTCGGCCGGGTGATCCTCCAGGCTCGAGGTGGCGAACCTCATCTCGACCCAGACCCTCTCCCCCTCGGAGGTAAGGATCTCGACCTCCAAGCGGCGCATCCCCACGCTCGGGGTCGTCGATTCCAGGCTATGGCGGCGATGGTAGGCGTCGCGCCATTCGGGGGCGATGAGCTGGTCCAACTGCCGGCCACGGGCAGCCTCCGGTTCGATTCCGAAGATGCGCCCAAAGGCCCGATTGACAAAGGCGATCCTATCTCCTTCCAGGACCACGAAGGCCTCCGGTAGGCGGTTGAGCAAGAAACGGTAGCGCTGCTCGCTGCGGGTCAGCTCCTCCTTGCGGACGGCTGCCTGAGCAGCCGCTGCCTGCCACTGCGCGGCCAGGGAGGCAACAGCCGCGACGCACGCGAAAACACCCAGCGCCAGTGCCGCCGCAAACGCCCCATCCAGCCTCGGGTCCCAGGCGAGCAACCTCGCCGCCCCGACCAGGGCCAGCACCCAGGCTGCGGCCATCCACCAGCGCCGTTGCGGCTGCCCGCGGGCGGTGCGGGCCAGCAGCAGAGCCGCGATCAGCAACGGGACAGCCTGCACCACCACAGCTGTGGCCATCGGAGTCATTGGTCTCTCCAGCGCAGTTCGTCACTCACCGCCGCCCTCGCATCGCCCGCCGGCCCCCTCCCGTTTTCCTCCCAGTGGTCACCAGCACGCTCTTGCCGGATTCGGAGTCGGGGGCCCGGGGACGCCCACCGCTCACCTTCCCACGCCGGGTATCCACAGGGTAAGTGTACACCAAAGAAACAGTGTCAAGGGGGCTCTGGCAATCCCCATGGGTCGTTTCTGGTGAACTACCTCCAACCGCCACCCAGGCCGCCCACCGGCACCGCTCGAACGCCCCTCGCCCTGGCCGATGCTGGCTCACCTTGAGTGGACGAGGGCCGGTATGATGGGCGGGGAGGAACTGGCTATGACCGCGCTGGACGAGTTCGAAGCTGCGGTGGCCCGCGCCAAAAGACTGTCCCGCAGACCATCCGACGAACAGTTGCTGGAGCTTTATGCGCTGTACAAACAGGCCACGGTAGGTGATGTCCAGGGCGAAGAGCCCGGGTTCTTCGACTTCGTGGGTCGTGCCAAGTACGATGCCTGGGCCAAGCGCAGGGGGATGACGCCCGAGGCGGCGCGGCGCGCCTACATCGAGCTGGTCGACCGGCTCGCGGCATCATCCTGACCGGCCCATGGCCCAGGAGCTCGCGCCTGCTCCCGCGACCGTGATCGCAAGCCAACCCGCAGCGCCGCGGCCGCTGCCCGGGACAAACTCCCCACCGGTGGGATGATGGCCCGTCGCACCCGCTCGGTCTGGGTGATGGTCGCCGGTGTCCTGGCCGCCGCTGCGGCCCTGGCAGTGGCCGGCTGGGAAGACCTTCACCCGTTGCGCAAGGTGGTTGGCGCGGCCCTCACGCCCCTGGGGCTTATCTGGCTGCTGTTGGCTGCTCTGGCGGCGATGCTGTGGCGGCGGCGTCAGCGCCGGCTGGCAGCAGTTGCCGGCGCCGGCTGGCTCGTACTTTCCCTCGCCGGCAACCCCCAGGTGGCGGCGTGGCAGCTCGCCCTGCTGGAAGGACCGTTTTCCTCGTTCCGTCCCCCCGCACAGGGGAGTTTGGACGCACTCCTGGTGCTGGGCGGTGGTGTTGCCATGAGCTCCTCCGGCCGCGTGACGCTGGGCGGCGCCGCGGACCGGGTAATCTGGCCCGTGCAGCTGTACCGGCAAGACGTGGCCGGCACTCTGGTGAGCTCGGGTCCCATCCTCCCCGCCGGGTCCTCCCCGGCCCGCCCCGCCACCCTCCCGCAACCCGCCAGCTATCCCGACGCGGTGGCGGGTCTGTGGGTCTCCCTCGGCGTGGCGCCGGAGCACATCGTGCGCCTCCCTGGGCCGCGGACCACCCGCGAGGAGATTGACGCCTACCGGGGCTTGGTCGACCAGCGCGGCTGGCGGCGGGTGGGTTTGGTCACCTCGGCGTGGCACATGCGGCGGGCGTTGCGCCATTGCCGCCGCGTCGGCCTGCAGGTCCACCCCCTCCCCTGCGACGTGCGCGGCGACCCACCGCGCTGGCGATGGCGCCACTTGATCCCGTCGGCCAGTGCCCTGGAGGCCAGCGCCGTAGCCTCGAGCGAGGCGCTGGCCCTGCTGGGGGGGCTGTGAAAAACGCCTGGCCGCGGGCATCCGTACGCTACGGTGGAGGGGTCATGGGCACGCCCACAGCGATTCTCGTTGCACTGGCCCTGGGCGGCGCAGGCGGCCACGGCGCCGAACTGCCGGCGGCGCCTCCGGCCGTCCCGTGGACGGCACTGCACTTCCAAGCTCACAAACTGATGGCATCGGCCACTTCGGTGATCCGCCACGAGCTGCTACCAGCTACCGCCCTGGCCGACCGGCTGCGGGAACCGCCGGGGTCACGCGGCATCCCCCTCCCCCCGATGGTGGTGCAGCTGTCCGTAGAAACCGATCTTCCCCTGGGCCGAGACGAGCAGGTGCGGGTGTGGTTGGACCCGGTCACCTTCGCGGCCCTGCAGACGGAGAAGCGCACCTTTGGCAAGCGACCCTACGAAAAGCTGTTTCGCTACACCAGCGGCGGCTACTACGAGTGGCGGCGCGGGGTTGCCGACGAGCGTGAGGCCCTCCTGCCGCCCCAGCAGTGGTCGGATCTGCGCCAGAGCTGGGCGGGCGTACCCGGGGGAGTAGAGGGAGCTCCTGTAGTCGCTGATCCATACGCGCTCCTCTACATGGTCTCGGCGGCGCAGTTGCAGCGGCCGGGGCGGCACCTCACCGCCCACATCGTGTCCGGGGGAGACCTCGTCGTGCTGGAGTTTGGGGACGCCGGGTTGAGCCGACGGCCAGTGGACTACTGGGAACGCTGGCCAGGGGGCGAGCGACGCCGTCGGGCCGATGCCCTCGTCCGCCTCGTCCACGTCCGTGCGGTGGGCCGTGCCAGAGGCGCTGACAACCAACGAGTGGACCTGGGTTTTTGGGGGATGCAGGACGGACTCACCATCGCCTTGGACGCCGGGTCGGGGGTGCCGCTGGAGTTCTCCGGGCGGGCTCGCACCGTGGGATCCCTGGTGGTGCGCCTGGGCCGCGCGGAGCTGGCCGTCCCCCCCGACTGATGCTGCTATCCGCGGCGGCCAGCCACCGGGAGAGCAGGCGCACAAAGCTCCCCTCTCACTCCGCCTGGTACCCCGCCACCGTGCCGGTCTTAGCCGACCGTTTCCGTTGGGAGTCGCCACCACGTTGGCCGGTGTGTCGGGGGCCGCTATGCTCGCCGGTTCCACGATGAACCGCACCCCGTCGGCTCGGTTAACCCACGGCCAGTTCGCCATCGACGGCCGTGGCATACTGGCGGGGCGCGGTCCCGTGCTCGTTACCACGCGCACAAGACAGGGGGTGGCCCGTGAACGTGCTGGTTCTTAACTGCGGCTCGTCAACGGTCAAATTCCAGATCATCGAGACGGACCAGGAACTCATCGCGGCCGACGCCGATCGCCGACTGGCCAGCGGCATCGTCGAACGCATCGGCACGGAAGCCCTCATCACCTTCCAAGTGGCAGGCCGCGAGAAGCAGCGTTCCGCGGAACCGATCCGCGATCATCGCCAAGCCATCGATCGCATCGTCCGCTGGGTCATCTCCCCCGATTCTCGCATCGCAGAGATCGCTTCCCTGGGCGATATCCACGCTGTGGGTCACCGTGTGGTGCACGGCGGCGAACGCTTTCGCCGCTCGGTGAAAATCGACGCCGAAGTCATCGAGGGTATCGAAGACTGCATCGACCTCGCGCCCCTCCATAACCCAGCCAATCTCAAAGGTATTCGCGCCGCCCAGGAGCTGCTCGGGCCGGGCGTGCCGCAGGTGGCGGTATTCGATACCTCCTTTCACTCCACCATGCCGGAGGTGAGTTACCTTTACGGCATCCCCTATCAGTTCTACCGGCGCTACAAGATCCGGCGTTATGGCTTCCACGGCACCTCCCATCGCTACTTGGCCTATCGCTACCGCACCATGCTGGGGCTGGCGCCCGAGGATGTGAACATCATCACCTTGCACCTGGGCAACGGCTGTTCGGCGTGCGCCATCAAAGCGGGGCGCTCTTTCGACACCTCCATGGGGTTCACGCCGGTGGAAGGGTTGCTCATGGGGACGCGCAGCGGCGACATCGACCCCTCGGTGCTGGAGTATCTGGCCATCAAAGAAGGCATGAGCCTGTCCGAAGTGGACACCCTCCTCAACAAGCGCTCTGGCCTGTTGGGGCTTTCCGGGCTGACCTCCGACATGCGCGAACTGCTGGAGGAGGAAGTGGAGCATCAGGACCGCCGCGCCACTTTGGCCATCGACATCTTTTGCCAGCGGGTCAAGCGCTACATCGGCGCCTACCTGGCCGAGGCCGGGCCGGCCGACGCCGTGGTGTTTTCGGGGGGCATCGGCGAGAACGCCGCCCCGGTGCGGGCCCGGATCTGCCGCGGGCTCGAACACCTCGGCCTGGAACTGGACGAAGAGGCCAACGCCAAGGCTCGAGCGGGTGAGAACTCCCTCATCTCCACCTCCCGCTCCCGCTTGAAGGCGTACGTCATTCCCACCAACGAAGAGCTGTTGATCGCCCGCGACACCTTCCGGGTGGTGGCCGATGTCCCCCGGCGCTGGTAGCGCTGGGGGACCCAGGGGTGGGAGGCCTCGGGGTTGACGAACGCCTGGCGAGTGTGGCAAGAGACCCCATGAACTTTGCGATTCGCTTCCACTCAACCGGGGGCCCCGAAGTTTTGCGCTGGGAAGAGGTGCCCGTCGCCGCGCCGCAGCCCGGCGAGGTACTCATCCGTCACACCGCCGTGGGGCTGAATTTCATCGATATCTACCATCGCTGCGGTCTCTATCGCCTGCCGCTACCGGCGGTACCGGGTCTGGAGGGGGCCGGGGTGGTGGAGGAGGTGGGCGAAGGCGTGGAAGATCTGCGCCCAGGGCAGCGGGTGGCTTACGCTGGCGGCCCCCCCGGCGCCTACGCCCAGCGCCGAGTGATCCCCGCCCATCGCCTGGTACCCCTCCCCACCTTCATCGACGACCTCACCGCTGCCGCGGTGATGGTGAAGGGCTTGACGGCGTGGTTTTTGCTGCGCAGAACCTACCCCGTCAAGGCAGGGGACACCATCGTCTTCCACGCCGCCGCGGGGGGAGTAGGGCTGTTGGCCTGCCAATGGGCGGCCTCACTGGGAGCCACGGTGATCGGCACGGTGGGAAGTGAAGCCAAGGTGGAGCTGGCGCGGCGTCACGGCTGCCAACACGTGCTGGTGCTGGGGCGGGACGACGTTCCCCGGCGCGTGATGGAGCTTACCCAGGGACGAGGGGTGCCGGTGGTGTACGACTCGGTGGGACGCGCCACCTGGGAGGATTCCCTGGACTGCTTGGCGCCTCTCGGTCTAATGGTTTCCTTCGGTAACGCCTCGGGCCCGGTGCCGCCCGTCTCACCCCTGGTTTTGGCGGAAAAGGGCTCTCTCTTCCTCACCCGCCCCACCCTCATGACCTACACCGCCCAACGGGCCGACCTGCTCGCCGGAGCCGAGGAGCTGTTCGCCGCGCTGGCGGCAGGCCACATTCGGCTGCACCTGCACCGGACCTACCCGCTGTGCGACGCAGCCACGGCCCATCGCGACCTGGAGGAGCGGCGAACGGTGGGTTCTTCAGTGCTGTTGCCGTAAGGGGCGAGAGCCGTGGATACCCATGCCCTGGACCGCAGCTTGGCCGTCCTCGCAGCCAGCAAACAGCGTTGGGCGAACCTTCCGCTTTCGGAGAAGATTTCCTATCTGCGTGCCGCCCTGGAGGGCACGGTGCGGGTGGCTGCAGCGCAGGTCGCCGCCGCCTGTGCGGCGAAGGGGATCGCCGCTGACTCCCCCCAAGGCGCTGAGGAATGGTTGGGAGGGCCCATCGCCCAGGCGCGGGTCCTGCGCCTCCTGCTGCGCACCCTCACACACATCCAGCGGTACGGGGCACCGCTGCTGCCGGCCCGGCGCCTCCGGGCGAGGGCCTCTGGGGCGCTGGCGGTGGAGGTGTTCCCTGCCGATCTGCTCGATCGCCTGCTCTACCGCGGCTTTCGTGCCGAGGTGTGGATGCAGCGGGGCGTGACGTGGGAAGAACTGAGGGCGAGCACCGGGGCCCTGTACCGCCGACCAGCCCCGCCAGGCCGGGTGGCCCTGGTGCTGGGCGCCGGCAACGTTGCCTCCATTGGCCCTCTCGACGCCGTGCACAAGCTCTTCGCGGAGGGTCAGGTGGTGCTTCTTAAGTTGCACGAGGTCAACGCCTACCTCGGCCCATTCATCGAGGAGGCCTTCGCCGCCCTGATCGCCGACGGCTTCCTGCGCACCGCCTACGGCGGCGCCGACGTCGGCGCTTATCTGGTGGCTCACCCCGAGGTGGAGGAGATTCACATTACCGGTTCCGACCGCACCCACGACGCCATCGTTTACGGCAGCGGCGAGGAGGGCAGACGCCGCAAGGCGGAGGACCGCCCGCTCAGTAACAAGCGCATCACCTCCGAGCTGGGTAACGTCGGCCCGGTGATTATCGTGCCCGGCCGCTGGAGCGACCGGGAGCTGGCCTTCCACGCCGAGAACATCGCCACCCAGCTGGTCAACAACGCCGGCTTCAACTGCAACGCGGCGCGCGTGCTGGTGACGTGGGCGCAGTGGCCGCAGCGGGCCGACCTGCTAGCCGCAATCACCGCGGTGTTGCGACGCATACCCCTGCGTCCCGCCTACTACCCTGGCGCTGAAGCCCGCTACGACGCCATACTGGCGGCCAACCCCCAGGCCCTCCAGGTGGGTGAGCGCCGGGACGGCGTCCTGCCGTGGACGCTCATCCCCGGCGTGCCGGCGGACGACGTGAACAACCCCTGCTTCACCACCGAGGCTTTCTGCTCCTTGGCCGCGGAAACGCCCCTCGCCGCTGGCGATGCACTGGATTTTCTGACCAAAGCCGTGCACTTTGCCAACACCCGGCTGTGGGGGACCCTCAACGCCTGCGTCATTATCGACCCCCGCACCCGACGGCAGTTGGGCGACGCCGTGGAGCACGCCGTGGAGCAGTTGCGGTACGGCACGGTGGCGCTTAACCACTGGCCGGCGCTGGGGTTCGCCCTGGGCGTGACCACCTGGGGTGCCTACCCCGGGCATACCCGGCAGCATATCGCCAGCGGCATCGGCGTGGTGCACAACACCATGCTTTTTGAACACCCGGAAAAGAGCGTCATCGACGGGCCCTTCACCATCGCGCCCAAACCGCCGTGGTTCGCCACCCACGCTGGGGCCGTCGCCGTGGCCCAGCAGCTCCTGCGATTGGAGGGAAAACGGCAACTCACTGCCTTGCCGAGCCTCGCGGTGGCAGCCCTGAAAGGTTTCTCTCCAGCACCTCCGGAAGCCCCGCGGACGTGACTCGAAGGCCCACCGCGCCGGCGTCACGCAGCTCCTCGGCGCCGTGGCACCCCCACCCTACCCCCACCGCCGCGGTCCTGGCGGCCCGCGCCATGGCCAGGTCCTCCACCGTATCGCCCACCATCACGGTCATCTCTGGCTTCACCCCGACTTCCGCCATGACGCGCTCCAGCATGGCGGGGTGGGGCTGACCTGGCTCCTGGTCGGCCTCCTGGAAGAGTAGTGAAGCGGTCAGTCAACCCGTGGCGCACCAGGTCGGCGGCAAGGCCGCATCGCGACGTGCCGGTGGCCACGCCCAGCCGCCACTCCTCCCTGGAGAGCCGGCCGAGAATCTCGTGGGCGTTGGCGACCAACGTCTCCGGCGGCTGTTGCTTTGCCACCAGCGCCGCGTACGCCCGCCGATTTTCCGCCACCAAACGTTGGGTGGTTTCTTCGGCGTGCCCCGGCAGTAAAGCCGCGGCTGCTTCGGCCAGCGACAGCTCACCACCCGCCGCACCGCGGCGGGGCCCGGCGGCGGCAGACCGGCGGCAGAAAAGGCCTGGGCAAAGGCCGAATTGGCGGTCGCACGGCTATCCACCAGCGTGCCGTCCCAGTTGACGACCAACGGGCGAGGTTCGCCGTCCATCGACGGGGAGCCTAGCAGTCCTCCACACCGCTACTTGCTCCACGGGGGCGGAGGTACACTGCCAGCAGCTCGGTGGGAGGCGGGAGGATATCGTCCGTGCAGACTAAGCCGCGGTGCATCGGCCTCGCCCTGTCGGGCGGAGCGGTGCGCGGGGCCGCCCACGTGGGCGTCTTGGAAGTGCTGCAACGGGCAGGGATCGAGCCGGCGGTGGTGGCCGGCACCAGCGTTGGTTCGCTGGTGGGGGCGGCCTATGCGGCGGGGTTACGAGCCGCAGAGCTGCGCCAGGTGTTTCGCACCGTGCGCTGGCCGAAACTGGCCCGACTCTCCTGGAAAAACCGCTTCTCCCTGTTCGACACCCGTCCCATGGAGGACGTCATTCACTCGGTCTTGGGGATCGCTGATTTCGACCAGTTACAGAAGCCTTTTGCGGCGGTGGCCTGCGATGTGGTGTCGGGGGAGAAGGTGGTGCTGCGCAGCGGCGCCTTGGCCCCCGCCTTGCGAGCCTCCTCGGCGGTGCCAGGGGTTTTTCCGCCGGTGGAAATCGAGGGTCGACTGCTGGTGGACGGCTGCGTGGCCGATAACCTGCCGGTGGATGTGGCGCGGGAGCTGGGGGCCGATTTCGTCATTGCCGTGGACCTCGTGCCCCCTCCGCAAGGGGCGCGGCGGCCGCGCAACATCCTCGAACTGATGATGATCACTGGCTACCTGTGGAGCCGTGCCAATCATCCCCCGCCATCGGCCATGGACTGCCTGATTCAGCCCGCGGTGGGGGCGTATCTGGGCTGGGATTTCGACGATGTGGAGATGCTGGAAGCGTGCGGCCGCGCCGCCGCGGAGGCGGCCCTACCCGCCCTTCGGGCGGCCCTCGCCGGGAACACCGGGGTAGGATCCCCGCAGATCGAGCCATGAGCGCTTCCACCGTTGGGACGAGCACAGCCATCAGCAACCGTGGGAACTGGCCCGCCCTGGCCAAGCTCGCCCCGCCTGAACCGCATCAGAGGAGGTAGTGTGAAAGTTTTTGTCGTCCTAGCGCTGCTGGTGGTGGCCACCCTGGTCGCCGCAACGTACGTCACCACCGGCCAGGTGGGTCTGTTGCCGCGCCGTCTCTCCCCAGAAGAAACCCAGCTGCGCGCTTTGGAGAAGCGCCTGGAGGCGGCGCGCCGGCAGGTGGCTGGCGCCGGCCGGGCAGCCGGCGTGAGCGGTGCCGAGGCTGCCGCGGTGGTAGCGGCCGCGCAACGGGAGGTGGAGCGACTGGGCGCGGAGGTGGAGTTGCTGCTGGCTCGCCTGCAGGAGTCGGCGATACGCCGCGCGGGGGAGGCGCACACCCGGGCGGTTCGTCGGCTGGAGCGGGTACAGGCGAGGGCCCGGGAGCGGGCGGAAAAGCTGCGCAACGCCGTGCAGGCCTTCCAGCGTGAGCTACGCTAGCGCAGCCGGGTTGCTCACCGCCAGCGCAGCAGATCGCCCACGCTGAGTCCTTCCGCGTCGGCGGCGTCGGTGATGTCGCGCACGAAGCGGAGGGCGTCGGCGGGGTATCCGGCCGTTGGGGCGAGGCCCGGAACGCGCTGCGCCCAAAACCAGTTGAGTGCCTCCATGTAAAGCTCCCGCACGTACTTGGCGACCATCGAGGCGAGCGCCACGGGGAACTGCCTCACCTCGCACCCCACGGCGACCACCACGTCGAGAGACAGGCCGTCCTCTCGCACCACACGGTAGTGCGAGGTAAAAGCGTCCTCCCCTCCTCTCCACACGAAGGCGTGGGGGAAGACCTCCTCTAGCCACGGCCCGTACCGCCGGCGTCCCCCCAACCGATCCAGGTAGACCTGGCCGCTGTCGGCCGGCAACCGTTGCAACAGGTGCCCGTCGACTCGCAGCAACAACTCGCCCTTGCCGCCGGTGTGGTTGACCAGGCGGTTGAAGGCGCGCTCCTCCACCACCTCGCAGGCCAGTTGGGGAGGATCCATACCAAGCTCGGCAAGGCGCCCTGCCAGGCGCTGGCTATGGCGGCCAATGGCGATGCCGTCCGCGGCACGGGGCAACGTCATGGCCTCGAGCTGGTACCACGGACACCGTGGGGGTTCGCCGGCCAGCGGAGCAGATACCTGTTGCAGCAGTTCCGGCACGGAGCCGGGAACGCCCCCTCCCGCGCCTAGAAACGCCAGCACCGCGTGCTCCAGCCGACGAAAGCCGGCGCGATCCCGCAGCCCGTGGTAGAGCGACTTGCTGTCGGCCACCCGGAGGCCTTGCCCACCCACCCCCAAAGCCGGCGCCAGGAGTTCCCAGAGTGAGATAGCAAGCACCTCTGCTGGACCACGAAAGGTGGCTGACGCAGCCACCAGAGGACCCAGCCGAGGTCCCACGCCGGCCTCATCGATGCCCGCCAGAATCGCCACTCGTCGTCATTGTACGGCTGGCCACAGCGGCCAGCCGCAGTCCCGGCGGGGTGACGGGGAACACGGAGACCACAGCCGGCCGGGGACGAAAACTGGTATTCTTTCAGTGTCAACCCGGCGATGCCGCGGTGTTATAGGTCCACGGGTCCTCATCACCGCGGCCAAACGGGGTGGGTGTGGAGCCATGGACCTTCGCGATGTGGCCGCGTCGTATCGGCTGGAAGAAGTGCTCAGCGCCTCGCCGCTGTCCACCGTGCGCAAAGCCGTCGAGCCGGGACGCGGCCAAATCGTGGCAGTGAAGCTTCTCAAGCCGCTGGGGGCGGCAGTCAGTCAGAGACAACGCGAACGTTTCGAGAAGGTGATGCGCCAGCTGGCCGACCTCCAGCTCGCCGCCATGCCGGAGGTGTTGGACTTTGGCTTTACTGAGGGAGACGGAGCCTTTGTTGTCACCTCCTTCGTGGACGGCACGCCGCTGTCCCAACTGGTGGGCGCCCCCCTTGAACGGGTGGTGCCGATCCTTGCCGATTTAGCGCGCGCCTTAGAGGTGTTGGCCGAGGCCGGCCTGGTGCACCATAACCTTTGCCCGGAAAACGTGTTGGTGGTGGAATCCCCGGGAGGGGAAACGGTGCAACTGCTGGGCTTCGGCACCGTGGCGTACCTCGCCGCCGAGGGCGGGGAGGCGCCCCTCGGTCGTTCCCCCCAGGCCGAGCGCTTCGCCGCGCCGGAGCTGTTGGCGCCGCGCGGGGTGGCCGCTGCTCTCGCCTGGCGGGCCGACCTCTATTCTTTTGCTTTGCTCGCCTGTGAGCTGCTGCGCGCCGAGATCACAGGGCTCGGATCGCCGTCGCCGCGGGTCCGCCTGCCCGCCCCAGAGCTGCGCCACGGCGCCGCGCTCCAGGAGCAGCTGGCCATTGCTCTGCGCCGGGAGCCAGAAGCGCGGACCACCACGTTCGCCGAGTTGCGGCGCTTGCTCCTCTCCCGTCTCGCCCCCGACACCTCCAGCGCCACCTTGCAGGCCGACCGAGGGGAGGGAGAGAAGGTCGCCGTGGAGGAGACCGTACGCCAGGAGGTGCCGGCCGCACCCTCCCCCGGCCGCCCCCAGATCAAGGTCAAGGTGGGCAAGCGAAACGGGTCGGAGAGCGATGGAGACGCTGCCAGCTGGCAATCCGGCCCAGCCGAGGAAGCGGGGCTGCCCATGCCCCCCGCGCCCACCTTCGATCCCAACAAAACCGACCCCACGCTGGTGGTGCCCGAACTGCCACCCGTCGCCGCTGGCAAAGCCGCCCAAGGGCCGGCGGAGGCGGTGCCGGGCTCGGCGAGGGTGGCTACTGAGGCGGCCACCGCCGACCACAGCCCCCCTCCAGCGGCTGCCGCAACGCCGCCTGAGGACGCACCAGCACCCGGAAAAGACGGGCGGGCCGGGGAGGCGGTACCGGTTGCCGATGGTCCCAGCGAGGCGGTGCGACCCAGCCCACCGGCCGCGCTCCCGCGCCCCGCCCCACCGGCGCGGCCGCGCTCCCGCTGGAAAGTGGCCGGTCTCGTGGTTGCCGGCCTGGCAGGGGTGGCAGGGGCCGTGGTGCTGGCCACGCTCCTCCTGGATCCTGGGCCGGTTCCCCTGATTGCCGTGCCCACGCCCGCCCCCGCCCCACCCACCCCCATCCCGACGCCGGTGCCCGTCGTACACGCCGAAACCGATCCATTGCTCCTCGCTGCCCGCGACGCCATGGAAGATGGTGACTTCGAAACTGCACGCCGCCTCATGGCCGAAATCCCGGCCGCGCGCCTGGCCGCCCTGAGCCCCAGCGACGCCGCGCTGGCTCGCAGCATAACCGCCGAGCTGGAGGGCCTGAGCCGCGAACGAGCCATCGATGATCTCGCCCAGGGGTTGCGCAGCGGCAACCTGCGGACGCTGCGGGCGGCGGTCGATGCCCTCGCCGGTCTTTCCGCCCGGGAGCAGGCTTCCGTGCCTGGGCTTAAGGAGCAGCTGGCCAAGGCCAAGGACGCGCTGCGCGTTTCGGCGCAGATCACCCGCGCCCAGCGCAGCGGTGATGCCTCGGAACTGCTCCAGCGGAGTGCCGAGATGATCGCCATCCTGCCGGCGTACCGCCGGGCCTTCGAGCTGCGGGAAGAGGCGGCGCGGGCGCTGGTGGCGGAGGCCGACGAGCACGCCCAGGCGCGCCGCTGGGATCGCGCCATACAGCGGCTGGAGTTGCTGGCCGGCGCCTGGCCCGAGGCTCCAGGGGTGGCCGAGCGACTGGCCCGCGTTCGTCACAGCAAGGCGGCAGAGGAGCAGGCTCGGCGGCTGCTGGCCCAAGCCACGGCGGCGCTGGAGAGCGGCAACCCCGAGGCCGCTCTAGAGGCGTTGGCCGGGTTCGCCCCCCCGCCCCACCTAGCCGGCGCTTTTGCCGAGGCGCGGGAGCAGTTGCAGGCGCGCCTCGCCCAACTGGACGCGCAGCCTCCCTCCATCACCATCCCCCCTGACTTTGAGCCTCGCTTCAAGAAAAACGAGATCCTTGCCATCCCGATCCGCATTACCGACGATTACCGGGTCGCCAGCGCCAAGGCCTTCGTCCGCAGCGAGGGGCAGGCCCAGTACCGGGAGGTGAAGCTCAAGAGCTTAGGCGGTGAGCAGTATGTGCTCGAACTCTCCCCCGCCGTGCACGGCAATGCCTCCGTGGAGCTGTACATCGTCGCCACTGACACTTCCGGTCACTCCTCCAGCTTGGGTACGGCGAGCAAGCCGCTGGAGGTAAAGCGGCGCCGGCTTTTCGGGCGCTAGCTCCCCGGCGCCGGCTGGAGAGAGCTCCCTCACCCCGCGGTTGCGCAACCGACCCTGGTAGTCTCCCGTGCCGAGCGCTGCTGCGGTAGCGCAGCTTTCGATGAGGAGGTTCCCGTGCTTCGATTGTTTTCCCTTGCCCTGGTGCTGGCCGTCGCGGCGCCCCATGTCCTCCACGCCACTACCCCGCCGGTTTGGACCGTGGACGATCTCATTCTGGAAGAACGGGCCAGCGGCTGGCACCTCTCCCCCGATGGCCGTCTCGCCGTGTGGACCAAGAGCGTGGTGGAAAGAAAAGACGATGGGGAAGAGGTCCGCGTCAGCCACCTGTGGCTCACCCGCCTTAGCGACAACGTTGCCGTGCCGCTCACCCGGGGCACGGACTCCGCGTCGGCACCGGCCTTTTCGCCCGACGGCAGCACCATCGCGTTCATCTTTGAGCGACCGCGCCCCGGCGTGAAAGAGAGCAAGGCCGCCCAGCGGCAAGTGTGGGCGATCCCCACCACCGCAGGGGAGCCGTACCCCGTGACCCGTCTGGAGCGGCCAGTACGGGCCTTCGGCTGGATCGACAATCAGACCCTGGTAGTGGCCGCCCAGGAAACCCCCGCCTGGCGGGAACGCGACCTCCAGGAGCGTAAGGACACCACGGTGGTCGTCGAGGATGCGGAGTATGAGCCGCCGGTGCGGCTCTTCCGCGTCGCCCTCAACAGCGGCGAGGCTCAGCCGTTGACCACCAACCGCGACTGGATCGATGCCCTGGCGGTGTCCCCGGACGGCCGTTGGGCGGTGGTGCGCGCGCAGCAAAGTCTCTCCTGGGAGTTCGACGAGCGCATCCCCCCACACACCTTCCTGGTTGACCTTTCCACCGGCGCGTCCACCCGCCTCTTCGCGGAGACCAGGTTAATCCCCGAAGAGGTGGCCTGGGCCCCCGACGGGCGCGGCTTTTTCTTTGTCAACCGCTACAGCCGGCATCCCCTGTACCGCAGCGCCTCGGTGCGGCAGCTGTGGTATTACCACCTGGCCCAGGGACGCTGGGAACGGGTGGACGAGTCGTGGGAACGGGGTCTCGGGGGCGGCGTGGCGCCGGTCCACGGGGGCGTGCTGGCGCTGCTGGCCGATGGCGTCCGCTACCGCCCAGCCATCTTCCGGCGCCGCCCCTCCGGCTGGGAGCGACAAGACCTGCTTGGGGATCATGTGGCGGGGATGTCTTCCCTGGTGGCTACCCGAGATGGCCGCACCATTCTCTACCAGTACTCCAGCGCCACCGTGCCGCCGCAGTGGTTCGCCGCGACCCTCCAAGGCGCCCGCTGCGGTCCCCCTCGAACCCTCACCACCCTTAACGCCCAGTGGGCCGGCAAGCCCACCGGCCGAGTGGAGGTGGTGCGCTACCCCGGCGCCCGCGACGAAGAGGTGGAGGCGTTACTCCACTACCCCCTGAACTGGGTGCCGGGCACGAAGTACCCTCTTATCTTGGATATCCATGGCGGCCCCGCCGGCACCGATCTGGACCACTGGTCCCAGTCCTGGGCCTCCCCCGTACTGCTGTGGCGACAGCGGGGGGCCTTCGTGCTGCAGGTGAACTACCACGGCTCGGCGGGGTACGGCTTGGACTGGGTGGAGTCCATCGGCCAGGGAAAGTACTACGAGCTGGAAATCCCCGACTTGGAACGGGGCATCGACACCCTCATCGCTGCTGGCCTGGTGGACCCTGAGCGCCTCGCCACCTGCGGCTGGTCCAACGGCGGCATTCTCTCAGCCGAGCTCATCACGCGCAGCCAACGCTTCCGCGCCGCCAGCATCGGAGCCGCCGATGTGGAGTGGTTCTCCGACTGGGCGAACGTCGATTTCGGTGCGGCGTTCGACAACTACTACTTCGGCGGACCGCCGTGGGAGATCCCTCACGTCTACCTGGAAAAGTCCCCCTTTTTCCGCCTCCCGCGGGTCACCACCCCGACCCTGGTATTCACCGGCACGGAGGATCGCAACGTACCGCCCCACCAGTCGTGGTCGCTCTTCCGGGCCCTGCAACAGCTCGGCAGGACCGAGGTGCGCCTGGTGCTATTCCCGGGCGAACCCCACGGATTACGGAAGATCTCTCACCAACGGCGCAAAGTGCAAGAGGAACTGCAGTGGCTGGACCGCCATCTCTTCCTCACCTTCACGCCAGCCAACCCCGCGCTCAAGGAGGGGTCGCTGCTGGAGGCGCTGGTGCGGCGGCGCGCCGCCGCCCGCGTCGGCGAGGTCTACGGCGTCCTCGCCGACGGCCTCCTGGTCCCCGAAACCGTCTCCTTCCGAGGTCTGCAGGTCTCTCGCTTCGAAGTGACTCGGGCGCAGTTCGCGGCCTTCCAGCCCACCTGGGCCGTGCCGCCGGGGACGGAGAACCTGCCGGCCCTGGTCACCTTCGAGCAAGCCCAGGCCTACGCCGGCTGGCTTTCGCAGCGCACCGGCAAACCCTTCCGCCTGCCCAGCGAAGGTGAAGCCGCAGCCTTAGCGTGCGGGCACGGCGGCAACACATTGGATCGCTGGGCCGGCTACCCGGTCAACCTGGATGATGCGGCGCGCCTTGCACCCCTGCTGGCCCAGCTCGGCCCCGAGGCGCTGTTGCTGCCGGTGGGGAGCCTGCCAGGCAGTGGCGAGGAGCCGGTCTTCGACCTGGACGGCAACGCCGCCGAGTGGGTTCTGCGGCCTGATGGCAGCGGCGTACCCACAGGACCCAGCGCCGACCGGCCTGCCTCTTTAGCCCCGCCGGCGGTGCCACCGTCGGTCCTGACCGGCGTTCGTCTGCTGGTGGGACCGCCCCCCTCTGCTACCATTCGCTCCCCGGAGAAGGGCCCATGACCACACTCTCTCTGTCTGCCGCCAGTGAACCTCCGCGGGGCTACCGCTGGTTGGTACTGGTCGTCATCTCCCTGGCCATGTTCGGCAACTACTACGTGTACGACTCCATCGCCCCCATCGCCGACCTGCTCAAGTCTTCCCTCGCCTTCTCCGACGAGAACATCGGTTCTCTGTACACGGCGTACAGCATCGCGGCGGTGATCGTGCTACTGCTGGGCGGCATCGCGGTAGACCGCTTCGGCACCGTGCGCTCCACTATCGCCTTCGGCTCTATCTGTGTGGTCGCGGCGGTGCTCAGCGCCGCCACCGACAGCTTTCACATCATGCTGGCGGCCCGCTTCCTGCTCGGTTTGGGGTCAGAGCCGCTCATCGTCGCGATCACCACTGCTTTAGCCAAGTGGTTCAAAGGAAAGGAGCTCTCCTTTGCGTTCGGGATCAACTTGACGGTCGCCCGCCTGGGTTCGGTGTCGGCGGACTGGTCGCCCACCTGGGCGGGGTTTGCCTATGAGAGCTGGCAAGGACCGCTGATCATTGCCGCGTTCATCGGCCTACTGTGCCTCGCCTCCCCCCTCGGCTATGGCCTCCTGGAGGCCCGCGCTCAGCGGCGCTGGAGCCTGGGGCGTGCAGGTGCCCCCGATCGGCTGGTGCTGGCCGATGTGTTTCGCTTCAACCTTTCCTTTTGGCTGGTGGTGGGGCTGTGTGTGACGTTCTACTCCGCCATCTTCCCCTTCCGCTCCTTCGCCATCAAGTTCTTCATCGAGGCGTTCGAGCTGTCCCGAGAAGTGGCCGGCCGCTACAACAGCGTGCTACCCCTAGCCGCCATGGTGGCAACGCCGTTGTTCGGCCTGCTGGTGGATAAATTGGGCCGGCGGTCGTTGTTCATGATGGTGGGGGCGCTGTTGCTCATGCCGGTGTATCTCATCATGGCGTACCAACTGCTGCCGCTAGGTGTGCCGGTGGCCATGATGGGGGTGGCGTTTTCCCTCATCCCAGCGGTGATGTGGCCGGCGGTGGCCTACGTGGTGGAGGAACCACGCCTGGGCACCGCTTACGCGGTGATGACGCTGGTGCAGCAGGTGGGGGTGGCGGGGATGAACTGGGCGATCGGGCGCACCAACGACGCCTTCGCGGCCAGTGCCGCCAACCCCGCCGGCTACGCGCCCGGGATGTGGATCTTCTCGCTCTTCGGGTTCCTGGCGCTGCTCTTTGCCGTGCTGCTGCGCCGCCGCGAGACGGGCCCGCACAGCCACGGCCTGGAGACGATCACCGCGTCGGCGCGGGGCAACTGAGTACCCCTGTCTCCCGCCGGGCCGCTACGCCTCGAGGGGAAGGCCCCTGTCGAGGGCGAACTCCTCCCATTCGTCCTCGTAATACAGCGCGCGCAGATCGGGCATGCGATCGAGAAACAGCACGCCGTCCAGGTGGTCGAACTCGTGTTGGATGACGCGGGCGTGGAACCCTTCCGCGATGAAATTCAGCGGGGTGCCTTCCACGTCGAAGGCGGCCACATGGAGGCGGGCGTGGCGGGGCACCAGCCCGCGCAGACCCGGTATGGACAGGCACCCCTCCCAACCCAGTTCGCTCGCCTCGCCCTCCAAAGTCAGCACCGGGTTGACCAGTACCGTGGGCGGGATCGGTGCCTGACCCTTCTCTGCCGGTACCTGGTAGGCAAACACCCGCCAGGGCACCGCTACCTGCGGCGCGGCCAGCCCCGCGCCGTTTTCCTCGAACATGGTCCGCACCAGATCGCGGCCCAAATCGCGCAGCGCCCGGGTGCCGAAGCGACTGGCCGGGATCTCCTCGGCGCGCTGCCGCAGCACGGGGTGGCCCATGCGCACCACCTGGCGCCGCCGGCCGTCGTGCGCCGCAAAGATGGCCACGCTAATCCACCGAGAACGAGTGCCCGCAGCCGCAGGAGCGCGAGGCGTTGGGGTTGTCCACCACGAACCCAGAGCCACGCATGTCCTCGACGAAATCCACTTTGGCGCCCGTGAGGTATGGCAATGACATGGGATCCACTAGCACCTTCACGCCCCCCGCCTCGATGACCGTGTCGCCCTCCTGGTGATCGTCGAACGTAAAACCGTACTGAAATCCGGAACACCCCCCGCCCTGCACGAAGATCCGCAGCTCTTTCCCTTCGGCCTCGGGCATGGTGCCGGCGTAGTAGCGTACCTTCTCGATCGCCCGCTCACTGAGCTCGATCATCCTGACACACCTCCTTTGCGAGGGCTCGCACCCGCCCCTTGCGCGGCAACGCTACCCCCACGCCGAATATTTCCCCGCTCACGACTCCCGCTCGGCGAGCCAGCGTTCCGCCTCCATCGCCGCCATGCAGCCGCTCCCCGCCGCCGTCACGGCCTGCCGGAAGACGTGATCTTGCACGTCACCACAGGCAAACACCCCCTCTCGGGAGGTGCGCGTGGAGTCCGCAGCGGTGCGCAGGTAGCCGTTGTCGTCCATCTCCAACTGACCCCGGAAGAGGTCGGAGTTGGGCCGGTGCCCGATGGCCAGGAAGAGCCCCTGCGTGGCGAAGGTGGAGCGCTCGCCGGTGCGGGTGTCTTGCAGCACCACGGCGTGCACCCCTTGCTCCCGGGAGCCCAGGATGTCCACCACCACAGCGTTGAAGCGGAAGGCGATCTTGTCGTTGCGCCGCGCCCGCTCCTGCATGATCTTGGAGGCGCGCAGTTCATCCCGGCGATGCACGACGGTGACCTTGGTGGCGAAGCGGGTCAGGAAGATCGCCTCTTCCATGGCGGTATCGCCCCCTCCCACCACCACGATCTCTTTCCCTCTGAAGAAGAAGCCGTCGCAAGTGGCACACGCGGAAACCCCGTACCCCATCAGGTGCTGCTCCGCCGGCAGTCCTAACAGTTTGGCCGAGGCGCCGGTGGCGATGATCAGGGCGTCGCAGCGGAAGGTACCCGCACCGTCGGTGACCACGGTGAAAGGCCAAGCGGCCAACGACACGTCAGTGGCTTGGGCGAACACCGTGGTGGCCCCAAACCGCTCCGCCTGGGTTCGCATACGCGCCATAAGCTCTGGCCCCTGAATGCCTTCCGGGAAACCTGGGTAATTCTCCACCTCGGTGGTGATGGTGAGCTGGCCCCCCGGCTGCATACCGTCGATGACCACCGGCTGAAGCCCAGCCCGGCCGGTGTACAGGGCCGCCGTCAAACCAGCTGGGCCGGAGCCGAGAATGAGTACCCGGGTGTGTCTGTCCCCCATGTCCATGCATCCCCCTTCAGCCCTGACCCACGCCCTCGGGGCCGTCGATTCTAGCAACCGCCCGGCAGGGGCAGGAGGTGGCCGCGGCGGCGACGAAAGAGCATAGTAGCGCTCACCCCCGCGGCACGGGCCGTGGCTACCAACTGGTCGAACCCCCACCCCACCTCGGCCGGGGCGTGGGCGTCCGAGGAGAGCACCAACGGCACACCGGCCGCCACCAGATCGACCAGTAGCTCGGGGGAAGGGTACACCTCGCCCACCGGCTTGCGGCGGCCCGCTGAGGACAGCTCCACGGCGCATCCCGACGACGCCACCGCCTCCACCACCTCCCGCTGTCGTCCACCGAAAGGACGGGTGGGGCGGAAGCCGAACTTCTTGGGTAGATCCAGGTGTGAGAGCACGTCGAAAAGGCCACTGCGCGCCGCGCCGATGAGGGCGGTGGTGTACTCCTCCCAGATGTGGTCCACTTCTCCCTGCCCTCGTCGGTACCGCGGAAGCGACGAGGGCGCATCCACCCACCACCCGTCGAGCCAGTGCACCGAACCCAACACCACGTCGAAGGGGTACCCCTCCAGCAGTGTCGCCAGTGCTTCCTCGCGCCCAGCCACATAGTCGGCCTCCAGTCCCAGCAACACCTCGATACGCGGGCGAAACCGCTCTTTGAGGGCGAGGACGGCCTCCACGTAGCGCGGCAACTCGTCGGGCGCCATGGCCAGCGTAGGATCGTGCTGCGCCGCCGGCAACCAGTAAAACGGCCCGTGGTCGGTAATGGCGATGGCGGCCAACCCCTGCGCAATGGCCCGTTCGATGTACTCCTCGTCGCGCCCGCCGGCGTGGCCGCAGCGGGCGGTGTGGGTGTGGGTGTCGCAAAGGGAGATCATGGGCCCCCCCCTGGCGATCCTGCCGGCGAGGCGCTGCACATTTCGGCCAGGATCCCCTCGGCGGCACCCACTGGGTCGCTGGCAGCAGTGATTGGCCGGCCCACCACCAGGTAGGTGGCGCCAGCGGCGATGGCCTGCGCTGGGGTGACGACGCGCCTTTGATCGCCCACCTCCCCACCGGCCGGGCGAATCCCCGGGGTGAGCAGGATGAACTCCTCGCCCAACGTGGCGCGCAACACCGCCGCCTCTCGGGCCGAGCACACCACTCCGTCGCATCCCGCCTCTTGGCTCAAGCGCGCCCAACGCACGACCACCTCCTGGGCACTCCCCTGCACCCCCAAAAGGGCCAAGGTGGCGTCCTCCAGGCTGGTCAGAACGGTGACCGCCAACACCTCGGGGCGCCGCTTTCCGGCTGGCGTACCGGCCTCCGCCCCCGCCAGCGCCGCCCGCAGCATGGCCGGACCGCCGGCGGCATGAACGTTCAACATGCTCACCCCGAGGCGAGCGCAACTGGCTGCCGCCCGCTCCACGGTATTGGGGATGTCGTGCAGCTTGAGATCCAGAAACACTCGCGCCCCACCGTCGATGAGCTCCCCCACGAATCCTGGACCGAAGGTGGTAAACGCCTCCAACCCCACCTTCATAACGCCGGCCACGTGGTGCAGCCGCCGCGCCAGGTCTACCGCCTGGGCGCGATCGGCGGTATCCAGCGCCACCACCAGCCGGGCCACCGCCTCGGCGCGGGTCAGCGCCACTGCAACCCCCCGATCAGCGAGCGCACCTCTTCCACCCCTTGGGATACACAGAAGGCCTCGATTTCCGCCAGGATGCGCAGCGGTGCCGAGGGCTGGCGAAAGATCGCCGTTCCCACCTGCACCGCTGACGCGCCGGCGAGGAGAAACTCTACCGCGTCGCGACCGCTGTCGATCCCCCCGATCCCCACCAACGGCACCGTCGGAAGTGCACGATGCACGTCCCACACCATGCGCAGGGCCACCGGCTTAATCGCCGGACCGGACAGCCCGCCATACCCGGTGGCCAGGACCGGTCTTCGTCGAACCGGGTCGATGGCGATGGCGCGCAGGGTGTTAATGAGGGTGAGGGCGTCCGCGCCGCCGTCCACCGCGGCCTGGGCGGTGGCGACCAGGTGAGGGGCGTTGGGCGAGAGCTTGACCCACAAGGGGCGCTGGGTCGCGGCGCGACACAGGGCGGTAAGCGCCACCAGCTGTTTGGGGTCATGGCCGAACTCCATGCCGCCGTGGTCGACGTTGGGGCAAGAGACGTTGAGCTCGTAACCGGCGATGGAGTCCACCCGTTCGCAGCGCTCGATCACCTCCCGATACTCGTGGGGGCGCTCCCCGAACACGTTGACGATGACGGTGGCACCCCGGCTGGCCAGCTCTGGTGCGACCTCGCGACAGAAAGCCTCCACACCGATGTTCTGTAACCCGATGGCGTTGATCATGCCCGCCGCGGTTTCCACAATGCGCGGCGTCGGGTTGCCGGCGCGGGGCAGCGGGGAAAGCCCTTTGGAGACCACCGCGCCGAGCCGCTCCGGCGGACACAAATCCACCAGATCCAAGCCGTACCCAAACGTCCCCGACGCCGCCAGCACCGGGTTGGCCAGGCGTAGCGCGCCGACCCTGACCGCCAGGTCCACCATCACGGCCGCCAGTGCGCCGCCAACCGTGCGGCCTCGAACACCGGCCCCTCCTTACACGCCGCCACCCGCCGCCCATCGGCCAGTTCCACCACGCACCCGAGGCACACCCCGACGCCGCACGCCATGGGTTCCTCCAGCGACAGTTCTGCCACGGCGCCCGCCTCAGACGCCCACCGCGCCACCGCCTGCAGCATGGGGTCGGGGCCGCAGGCCAGCACCCGTGGGTAACGGCGCCCCTGGGCAGAGCGGCGACACAGCGCCGCAGTGACGAAACCGGCCTCGCCGGCGGAGCCGTCGTCGGTGGTGAGGATGAGCTCCCCACCCACGGCGTCAGTGATGGCGCGGCAGCGGCTCACCTCCAAGAGCTCGGCAGCGGTCACGGCGCCCAGAAACAGGTCGAAGCCCACGCCCTGCTCAGCAAGCCTCTGCGCCGCGAAGAGAACCGGCGGCAAACCAATTCCCCCCGCCACCAGGGCGGGCCGCCCGTCGGCGGCGGCGTCCAAGTTAAAGCCCCTCCCCAGCGGCAGAAGCAGCTCCAACGTCGCGCCCAGGGGCGCCCGGCGCAGCCACGCCGTACCTCGCCCCACCTCCTTGACCAGCAGTTCCACCGTAGCTCCGGCCGCCCCGGGGCGCACACCGGCGATGGAGAACGGGCGCCGCAGAAGGGGGTCGATGCCGCTACCGCAGGTCAGCATGCCGAACTGGCCGGGCTCGGCGCCCACGTTCTCGGGACACGCCAGGAGCAGGGAGAAGCACGTCGGGGAGAGGTCGCGGCGGTCGATGAGGCGCACGGAGAGGTCGCGGCGCGCTATCATGCGGCCGCCATTATGCGGCACCTACGACGGCTTAGCCACTGCTTGGCCGCCGGAGTCTTGGCGGGCGCGGCCCTTCTCCCCTTGCAACTGTTGTTGTGGCCGGAATTGGACGCGCCGGCGGCGCGGATCGCCCTGTTCAGTGTGGCGTGGCTTTCCTGGTCGACCCTCTGGCTCGGTCTCGCCTACTTCCTGCTGATCGAGTTGGTGGCCTTGGCCGCGCCGTTTCTCGCCGCCCAGCGGGGCATCTCTGCCGGACTGTGGGCTTGGCTTGCCGTGGGCGTGGGCGTTCTGGTTACCGGCGTCGCGTGGTGGAACTATAAGAACACTAAATACTTGCTCTTCGCTGCCAGACGCGAGGCGTTGGAGCAAGCGGTGCTAGCAGCAGCGCTCTTCACGGTGGTGGTGCTTGCCCTAGCTGCCGCTCGCCGAGCCCGCCGACCCACCCTGGCCATCACCCTTGCCGGTTACGCCGCTCTGTTTATCTGGTTGTGGGGGCTTTGGTGGGCTTGCCCCGACGAGCATCCCTGGAGAGGCGCCCCGGCCCCTTCCTCCCACGCCACACGACCCCGCCCAATCCTCTTTGTCGTCTGGGAGGGGGCCGATCTGGGCGTCCTTCTGCCGGCGATGGAACGGGGCGACATGCCTTTCTTGCGACTCCTCTGGGGTGAGGGGAGCTGGGGCCAGCTGCGCACCGTGCGGCCCTACGCCCGGGCTGCGGCGCTGACCACTCTGGCCACCGGCTGCTTACCCTCCGAACACGGCATCGCTGGGCGGCGCGTGTACCGCCTCGATTGGCTCCAGTCCGAGCCGTTTACCCTCCTTCTGGAGGGTCCGTGGCCGACGCCCCACCAACTCCCCTGGCGTTTGTGGGAGCGCGCCGCGGCACCGCCACCCCGCCGCGCTTCCCTTTGGCACATTCTGGAGGGGGCGGGAACGAGAGTGGGCCTGGCAGGGTGGTACATGCCCGCCCGCGCCACCTGGGTGGTGCCTCGTCTCCTGGCCGCCGATGCAGCTCCCTACCACACCCTGGACAACCCTCTGAGGACAGCATTGGCGCCGGCGCTGGCGAGGTTCTCCGCCTTCGCGCCGCCTACCCGCGAAGCTTTCGCCGTGGCAGCCAGCGAGTTTCGACAGGCTGCGACCCGCCTTCAGGAAACTCCCGTTGACGCGTTGGTCTTGGTCAGCGATCTTCTGGGTCGGCTGCGACCGCTGTGGACCTCTGCCGCCAGCGACCCGGCCGGCGCCGAGGTATTGCGCCAGGCCTTTCGCCTTCTCGACGAACAGCTGGCCTTCCTTTGGCGGACCATGGAAAGTGACAACCTGACGCTGCTGGTCGCCTCACCGTACGGAATGGCGCCGCCAGCCTCGTGGACGAGGCTGCGACATGCCCTGCGAGGCAGCCGGCATTGGCAAGTCGCGCCTTCTTCCCGGGCGGACGGCTTCGTGTTTTTCGCCGGGCCCCAAGTCAAGAAGGGAACCCGCGCCAGCGGAGCGCGCGTCGCCGACGTGATCCCAACCTTGCTTTACATGGTGGATCTGCCCATCGCCCACGACATGAGCGGGCGGGTGTTGCTGGACGTCGTACCTGACGACCTCGCCGCCACGCGCCCCTTGCGTCTCATCCCCTCCTACCCCAACCCCGAGCGCGTACGCTAGCCGCCGGAGTCTTTCGGAGCCCCGGAGGCGGCGCTGCCCACTAGGCGGGATAGCCGGCCCCACGCCACCAGCAGCATGGGCACGGATGAGGACGCGTTGGCCGGACAGCGGACCACTAACACCCGGCTGACTCAGCTCGGATATCCACAGACACAGTGGGCTCGCCGTTCCTCACCAGCGCCCACTGACCGCCACCTCGCGGCTGGCCAGCAACTCCTCGGCGATGGTGCCCTCGGCGACCCACTCGGCAGGGCCGGTGACGCGCACCGGGCAGAGGGGAGGCGTGCCCTCCACCTCCACCAACAACTCCCGTCCCGACGCAGTGGCGACGCGCACTGGCGGTGACGCCCACCCTTCCGCCGCCGCCACCAGCGCCACCGCCACCACTCCCGAGCCCGAGGCCAAGGTTTCCCCTTCCACACCGCGCTCAAAAAACCGCGCCTCTAGGGAACCGTCGGCCGCCGGCTTGGCGAAGTTAACATTAGCCCCGCCGGCGGGGAGCTCTGAGTGGCGGCGCAGCAGGGGGGCCAGGGGCTCCAGGGGGCGCACCCAGAAATCGGGCCAGCCCACGCGCACCACCAGATGGGGCACTCCCAGCATGAGGTAACGCCCAGGAATCGCCGAGCCATGGACCGGAAAGACCTTCTCCGGCCAGACGTCGGCGGGGGGGGGCAGCCGCACTGTGACCAATACGCCCTCCACCAACGCCTCCAACGCCGCGAATCCCGTTTCCAGCACCATCTCGCGCCAGCCCCAGCGCTCCCACGCAAAGCGCGCTGCGCAGCGGGTACCGTTGCCGCAGAACGCCGCCAAGGAGCCGTCGGAGTTCCAGTACACCAGCCGTGCCCGGCGCTCCCCCGTGGGCAGCACCAGCAGCACGCCGTCCGCCCCTACTCCCAAGCGGCGATGACAAAGGGTAGCTACCAGCGGTGCCAGCTGTTCCTCCGTCGTACCCTGGCTACCATCAAAGAGAATGAAATCGTTGCCAGCGCCGTGCAGTTTCGCGAAGTTCATAGTCCCGTCCGCACCACGCAGGTGAGGGGCGGCGAGGTGTTCCCTGCCGCATCCACCGCCGCCACCTGGTACTCCAGCTCGCCGCTGGGCGGGCCGTGGTCATCGAAAAACCGGTGAGGGGTATCCTCGCCGGCAAGGTGCCATTCCTCCCCCTCCCGCCGTCGGTGGATCCGGTACCTTACCCCCGCCTCGGGCGAACTCTCCCACGACAGGCGCACCCGCAAGGCCTCCGGCAAGCACACCAGCGCCGCCGGTGGCGGCGGCGGATAGACGTCTGGGTACTCCACCTCGGCGATAGGGCCGAAGGGTCCCCGCGCCCCGGCGATGACGGCGCGGACGCGGTACCGCCAGGCGGCCCCCTGGCGCGCTTCGCGATCGAGCCACTCGGTGGTTTTCAAGGGTTCTCCCCCGCCCAAAGGTTGCCACCCCCCACCGCTGGCCTCCTGTCGCTCCAGCAGGTATGCGGCCCCCGCCACTTCGCTCCACGTCACCATGACCCCCTCGCGCCTCGCTGTCGCCGCCACCCGCTCAACCACCCCAGGGACCGGCTTGGCCTGCCAACTCACCAGATTGGACAGGGCCGACGAGGTACCATCCCCGCGCCGCGACCGAACTGCGTACCACGACGTGCGGGCTGTTGTACCCTCCTCTGGGAATTGCAGCGGGTCCTCCAGGCGCAACTTCGATCCGACCGTGGCAGCCGCCAGACCGCTGCCCTCCAGCCGCGCGATCATCCGCCCACGCGCCAGCATCAGCTGCCGCTGCAGTTCCGGTGCCGGCGGCAGCTCTTGGCCCGGCGCCAAGTCGAGTCGAAACACTTCCACGCGCTGCAGGTCGGTGAGTAGTCGCCCGGCCCGCGTCAGCGCCGGGTAGGACCAGGTCAGCACGGCGTTGGCCCCGTCCTGATAGACGGTGAGGTCCTGGGTCGTCTCGGGCACGTCGGTGATCGGCGGCAGAGGGGGCAGCTTGCGCCCACATCCGCCCAGGCCCACCATCGCCGCCAACAGCAACGCCGGCACCCTCATGGGAACGAACTCTACTACAGGATGTAGCGAGCCACGTCTTCCTTTTCCAGCAGCGGCGCCAGTGCTCGCCGCACGCCCTCGGCGTCGATCACCACCTGCTGACGGGCGCGCTCGCTGGCGGTAAAGGACACCTCCTCCACCACCCGCTCCACCACCGTGACCAGGCGGCGGGCGCCGATGTTCTGAGTGCTCCGATTCAACTCTGCAGCGATCCGCGCCATCTCCTCGGCGGCACCGGGCGCAAAAATCAGTTCCACCTGCTCGGTGCGCAGCAGCGCCTGGTGCTGTTTGATCAGCGAATGCTCCGGCTCCACGAGAATGCGCAGCAGGTCAGCCTCGCTCAAGGGATCCAGTTGCACCCGTAAGGGGAACCGACCCTGCAACTCCGGGATGAGGTCGGAGGGCTTGGCGACGTGAAACGCCCCGGCGGCGAGGAAGAGCACGTGGTCGGTGTGGACCGTGCCGTAGCGGGTGGTCACGGTGGTGCCCTCCACCAGCGGCAGCAAATCCCGCTGGACCCCTTCCCGAGAAACATCCGGGCCCCCGCCGGTGCGGGTGCCGGCGGCGATCTTATCGATCTCATCGATGAACACGATGCCGCTCTCCTGCGCCCGCGCCACCGCCTCCCGCTCCACCTCCCCGCGATCTAAAAGCCGCTCCATCTCTTCGCCTTCCAAAAGCTGCCTGGCTTGAGCCACCGTCATGGTGCGGCGGGTGCGCTTGGAGAATATGCCCCCAAGGGCATCGCGCAGGTTCATCTCCAGCGTTTCCATCCCTTGCCCACCGAAGATGTTGAAGGAGGGCATGCGGGATTCGGTGACTTCCAGCTCCACCTCGCGATCTTCTATGAGGCCTTCCCGCAGCAGCCGCTTGAGGGAGCGCCGCGAGGACTCCCGGTCGGCGTCCGCGGAGCGCGGCAGCAGCAGGTCCAGAAGCCGTTCCTCGGCCGCCCGCTGGGCGGTAACCCGGACGCCCTCGCTGCGCTCGTGGCGCACCATGGCGATGGCCGCGTCCACCAGGTCGCGCACGATGGACTCCACGTCCCGCCCCACGTACCCCACCTCGGTGAACTTGGACGCTTCCACCTTGACAAACGGTGCCCGCGCCAGGCGCGCCAGGCGCCTGGTGATCTCCGTCTTGCCAACCCCCGTCGGCCCGATGAGGATGATGTTGGCGGGCGTGACTTCGCGCCGCTCCTCCTCGGGCAGCTGCTGCCTCCGCCAGCGGTTGCGCAGGGCCAGGGCGACCACCCGCTTGGCCTGCTGTTGACCGACGATGTATCGGTCCAACTCGGCCACGATCTCGGCCGGGGTGGGGAAGGGCCCGCTCACGGTATCACCTCCACAGAAATCTCCCGGTTGGTGTAGAGGTCGATCTCGGCCGCAATACGCAGCGCCTCGCGAGCGACGTCGGGGGCGGCCAGGGAGGTGTGGGCGAGCAGCGCCCGCGCCGCCGCCAGCGCCAGGGGGCCGCCGGACCCGATGGCCAGGGCACCGTCGTCGGGCGCCAGCACCTCACCCGAACCGGACAGCAGCAGCAGCTTTTCCCGGTCCGCCACGATCATCATCGCCTCCAGGTGGCGCAAGGCTCGGTCCGTACGCCACTCCTTGGCCAACTCCACCGCGGCCCGCTCCAAATGGCCCGGCCACTCTTCCAGCTTCGCCTCGAACCGGGTAAACAGCGCCAGAGCGTCTGCCACCGACCCCGCAAACCCAGCTACCACGCTGCCACCACCCAGACGCCGCAGCTTGCTGGCGCGATGCTTGAGCACCGCTGTGCCGAAGGTGACCTGCCCGTCGCACGCCACCGCTGTAACGGCGTCCCGGCGCACCGCGCAGATCGTCGTGTGATGCCATAGCCCGACCATCAGTCCCTCCCGGTGGGAGGCCCAGTGCGCCACCGCAGCAGGGGATGCGGTGGGGATGCGCCTCCAACCAAGCTGCTGGCGTATCCTAGCTCGCCGTGCCGGTGGGCGAGCTCGCTGCCCTCGCCACCGCCTGTTGCTGGGCGGTCACCAGCCTGGTGTTTGCCGAAGCGGCCAGGCGGATCGGGGCTGTGCGGGTGAACCTGCTGCGCCTACCGGTAGCGCTGGCGCTGCTATCCCTCGCCCTGCTCAGCCAAGATCGACCGCTGGCGCCGTTGACGTGGCTGCGCTTGGGCCTTCTCTCGGGCTCGGCGGCGGTGGGCCTGCTGCTCGGCGATCTCGCCTACTTTGCCGCCCTCCGCCGCCTCGGGGCGCGACTGTCCTCCCTGCTCATGTCGCTGGCGCCGATCTTCGCCACCCTGGCGAGCTGGCTGCTTTTGGGCGAGAGGCTCGGGACGCGCGGGGTGCTCGGCATCGCGGTGACTCTCACCGGCGTCGCCTGGGTGGCGGCGGAGGGGGCACCCTCCGGCGAGAGGGTGGTGTCCCGGCGCGGCGGGATCGCCCTCGGCGTGGTGGCGGCGGCGTGTCAGGGCGTCGGCTTGGTGCTGGCCAAGCTCGGCATGGGCGGCGAGGTCGCTCCCCTGTCGGCCACCTGGGTACGCATCGCCGCGGCCACGGTGCTCATCTGGCTGCTCGCCGCCGCCGCCGGGTGTCTGCGGGGGGGCGAAACGCTTATGGCCGCTCGGCGGGCCTGGCAACCGGTGGTGGCCGGCGCCTTTTTCGGTCCTTTTTTAGGGGTATGGCTGTCGTTGGTCGCCGCGGCGCTCACCCACGTGGGGGTGGCGGCGACCCTGATGGCCACCACACCGGTACTGGTCATACCCCTGGCCATGGGATTGGAACGCTGCCGTCCGACGGTGCGAGCAGTGGTGGGTACCCTGGTGGCGGTGGCCGGCGTAGCACTGCTCTTCGCCCGCGCGTAAGTGACACGCAGAACCCGTGGCTCTCTCAGGCTTTGGGGTGGGAGCGGCGGTAGGTGTCCATCAGGTGCGCCAGGTCCAGGTGGGTGTACTTCTGCGTGGTCGCCAGCGAAGCGTGACCCAGCAGCTCCTGAATGGCAGGCAGGTCCATCCCCGCCTCCAGCAGGTGGGTGGCGAAGGCGTGGCGCAGCGTGTGGGGGTGCACGCGGCGCAGCGTTGCCGCGCGCCGCACCGCGTCGTCCACAATGCGCCGCAGCGAGCGGTCCGACAGCCGACCCCCGCGCTGGTTGACGAACAGCGGCTCGCCAGCGCCGCTTTCCCGCGCCTTCCCGCGCCACCTGGCCCGCTCCGGCAGGTAGGTCGTAAGGGCCGCGGCAGCGGACCGGCCAAAGGGTACCACCCGCTCCTTGCCCCCCTTTCCCTTCACCCGCACCAGCCGGCGCTGGACATCCACATCGTCCAAATCCAAGCCCACTAGCTCTGCGGCGCGCAGCCCGGCGCCGTACAGCAGCTCCAGCGCGGCGCGATCCCGCCGGCCAGCGGCGGTATCGGGCAGCGCCTCCAGCAAGCTCGCCGTCTCGGGCACGGTGAGCACGTCGGGCAGGGTGCTGGCGGTCCGTGGGCCCGCCAACGCGCGCGCCGGGTTTACGCCCACCACGTTCTCCCGTTGCAGGAAGCGAAAGTACGTGCGCACCGCAGCCAAGGCCCGCTGGATCGACGCGCGCGCCAGTCGCCGGGAGTAGAGGTGGGCGAGGTAAGCGCGCAGCGCCCCCTGGGTCGTCTCCGCGGGACTCGTGATGTTCATCTCGGCACGGCAGAACGCCGTAAATGCCGCCACTTCGCGCTCGTAGGCGCGCAGGGTGTGGGGGGAAACCCGACGTTCATCCCGCAGGTAGGCGCTGAACTCCTCTAGCTGCCAACTCATGGTGAGCAAGTCTAACGCCGCACCCACCTCGGGCGGACCAGAGTCAACGCGGGCGACGCGCGCCACCTTGAGCGACGGCCACCACGCCACCCGCCGTCCCGCCAGGCAGTGCCACCGCCGCCCGCCACTGGCGGATGGCGGCCAGCGCCGCCTCGGCGGCCACCTTGCGGCGGCTCCCCCGGTCCCGCGGCAGCGGCACTGGCGGCTCCACCATCAAGCCCCATGCCGCGTTGGCCGGCTGGAACCCCTCCGCCGGGCGCTCGGTGAGGTGGCGCAGCAACCCCCCATGAGCTGTCCAGCGGGGCACAGGGGGACAGGTGACACCGAGGAGCTCAGCGGCGGTGAACAGCCCGGCCAGCAGCCCTATAGCCGCCGACTCCACGTACCCCTCCACCCCGGTGAGCTGCCCCGCCACCCGCACCTGGGGCCGCAGGCGCAGGCGTAGTTCCCCGTCCAGGTGGCGGGGGGCGCACAAGAACGTGTTACGGTGCACCGAGCCGAGACGGACGAAGTGGGCGTTCTCAAGGCCGGGGATGAGCTTGAATACCTCTTTTTGGGCGGCGTACGTCATGCGCGTTTGGAACCCCACCAAATTGAAGTGCTCGGCCGCCAAATCGTCGCGGCGTAACTGCACCACCGCGTAGGGGATCTGCCCGGTGCGGGGGTTCGGCAGACCCACCGGTTTCATGGGCCCCCAGCGCAAGGTTTCGGTACCACGTTCGGCCATCACCTCGATGGGAAGACACCCCTCAAAGTAGGGAATTCCTTGGTCGGCGGCGCTCACCGCCACGCGGGGCGCGGCGAGCAGGGCGGCCACGAAACGCTCGTACTGGTCGCGGGAGAGAGGGGCGTTGAGGTAGTCGGCGCCCCCGCCTTTGCCGTAGCGGGAGGCCCAGTACAGCACCTCCATGTTCAGCGAGTCCGCCGCCACCACCGGCGCGATGGCGTCGAAGAACGACAGCGACCCCTCCCCGAGAACCCCTTCCAGATGAGTGTGCAGCCCCGGCGAGGTCAGCGGGCCGGTGGCGAGGATCACTGGGCCTGCGGGCAGTTCCTGCACTTCCCACCGTTCCACGGCGATGCGCGAGCAGCCGCCGATAGCTTCGCTGATGTGGGCGGAGAACACTGCCCGGTCCACGGCCAGAGCATCGCCGGCGGGCAGCGCGGCGCGGCGTGCGGCACTGATCACCAAGGAACCCAACAGCTCCATCTCCCGCTTCAACAGCCCCACCGCGTTGGCAGGATTGTCGGAGCGGAAGGAGTTGGAACACACCAATTCCGCCAGGTCGCCGGTGCGATGCGCCGGCGTCGCCACGCCGGGGCGCATCTCCACCAGGCGCACCACGAGGCCGGCGGCGGCCAGTTGCCACGCCGCCTCGCAGCCGGCCAACCCGCCCCCCACCACGGTGACCACCGGCGTTTTCACCGCTACTCCACCATGGGCCCTCGACAACTCACGGCGATGCCCCACCCTCCGCGGCTCCCTCTGGCGTCCCACGCCACGAGCACCCCTCCTGCATGCAGACCAACTCCACCCCGCGGCGGGCGCTCTTCTTTTCTACCACATAGGCGGCCCCGCAGGCCGGGCACGGCGTCGGCAACGGCTTCCAGGCGACGGTGTAGTCGCACTTGGGGTAGCGGTTGCACCCCCAGAAGGCGCGGCCTTGGCGCGATCGCTTCTCCACGATCTGGCCTTCGCCGCAGGCGGGGCAGGGCACCCCGGTGGGCGTGTTGGGGCTCGTCTTTCCCCGCCCGATGCGGCGCGTACCTTTGCATTGGGGGTAGCGAGAGCACGCCCAAAACGGTCCGAAGCGCGACCGCTTGAGGAGCATGACGGCGTTACACTGGGGGCAGTTGGGGGCCGTCTCCACCTCCGCCGGCGCCCCCGGCTCCCGGGTGGTCGTGCAACGCGGATAGTCAGAGCAGGCGAGAAACTCCCCGAACCGTCCGAACCGCAATACCATGGGCTTGCCGCAGGTGGGGCACGCTGCTTTGGTCGGCACGCCCTCCCGCTTCACCGACTCCATCTCCGCGCGGGCGCGCTGCAAGTCGCCGGTGAAGCGCTCCCAAAACGCCCCCACCGCCTCCTCAAGGGTCAGCTTCCCCTCGGCCACCGCGTCCAGTTGCTCCTCCATGCGAGCGGTGTAGCGTTCATTGATCAGGTCCCCAAAGGAACCCACCAGCAGACGGTTCACCAGCTGGCCCAGCTCGGTCGGGTAGAACGTACCCTTGTCCCGCACCACGTAGTTGCGATCCGAGATGGTGGCGATGATCTGGGAGTAGGTGGAAGGGCGGCCGATGCCGTTCTCCTCCAAGGTCTTCACCAGGGTCGACTCGGTGAAACGTGGCGGGGGCTGGGTGAACTTCTGTTGCGCCGAGAGCTCTTCCAAGTGCAGGACCATCCCTTCGGCCAGAGGTGGCAGGCGCTTGGAGGTTACCTGTTCCTCCTCGTGCCCGGCGGGCGTCAGCACGGGCGTGATGTCGTCCTCCTCCCGGTACACCCGCAGGTATCCGGCCTCCACTTCCACTTCACCGCGGGCCTTCAGCCCGTAGCCTCCCGCCTCCACCACCACGTCGGTGACGTCGAACTGGGCCGGGACCATCTGCGATGCTATGAAGCGCTGCCAGATCAGAGTGTAGAGTTTGAGTTCGTCGGCCCCCAGCACAGGGGCCAACGCTTCCGGCGTGCGAGCCGGATCGCTGGGCCGAATCGCCTCGTGGGCGTCCTGGGCCTGAGAGCGGTTTTTAAAGACGTTGGCAGCGGCGGGCAGCAAAGAGGCCCCGAACTGCGCCCCGATGACCTCGCGGGCCGCGGCAATGGCCTCCGCCGACACCCGCACGGAGTCGGTGCGCATGTAGGTAATGAGACCCACCCGTTCACCACCGCCGAGGTCCACCCCCTCGTAGAGCCGCTGAGCAAGTTGCATCGTTTTGCGCACCGGGAAGCGAAAGCGCTGGTACGCCGCCTGCTGCAGTTTGGCGGTGACGAAGGGCGGCGCCGGCCGCTGCAGACGCCGCCGCTTCTTGACCTTCGCCACAACGAAGGTGGCGGCCTCCAGCTCGCCCTTGACTTGGGTTGCGGTGTCGGCGTCGTGGACCGCGAACTTCTTGCCCCCCTTCATCGCCAGCCGCGCGGTAAAGCTGGGGGGCTCAGCGGCCGCCAGGCGAGCGTCCAGATGCCAATACTCCTCGGGCACAAAAGCGGCGATTTCCGCCTCGCGGTCGCAGATCATCTTCAGCGCCACCGACTGCACTCGGCCCGCTGAGAGGCCGCGCTTGACCTTCTCCCACAGCAGGGGGGACAGGGTGTATCCCACCAAACGATCCAGCACCCGGCGCGCCTGCTGAGCATCCACCAGGTTCTGGTCGATGGGGCGGGCTTGCTCCATCGCCTGCTGCACGGCTCGCCGCGTGATCTCGTGGAAGAGCACACGTTCAACGGGGACCCCGAGATCCGCCAAAAGCACTGCCAGGTGCCAGCCGATGGCTTCCCCCTCGCGATCCGGATCGGTAGCCAGCAGGATGCGCTGGGCGCGCTTAGCGGCGGCGCGGATCTCTTCGATCACCTTGCGCTTGCCGGGAAGCACCTGGTAGGAGGGTGCGAAACCTCGCTCCACGTCGATGCCCAACTCGTTTTTGGGCAGATCGCGCACGTGGCCCACCGACGCCACCACGGCAAACCCCTGCCCCAGGTACCTCCCCAGGGTGCGCGCCTTGGCGGGCGATTCGACGATGAGCAGCGCCTTCGACACGGCTGCGCACTGTAGCAGGGTTGTCAAGGGGGCGCCGCCGCTCGCCAAGTGCCGTAGCGGCAGCAAAAGCAGAGGCGAGCGGGTCTCGCCCTTCCGGTGCGGCGTCCGGTGGTCGAGACGCCCATGTCCCCAACGGAGGACGCCCGGTGCACCCAGTGCCGACCCCACCGCTGCGTCATGGCCGACGCTGGTATCCCGCCCGTTATGGGCCGGCGAAGCTTTCTCCCGCCCAAGGAAGGATTGGTACGCGTCTTGCGTTGGCGACTCCAGGTCCGCCGCCCCAACCGTGGGGGGCGGCTCAGCCGGGAGGGTTATCATGGGCTGGCTGGCAGCAGTTCCGGCAGTCGCCATCGGGCTTGCCGCCGTTGGGGCTCAGGCGCAACCCCAGGAGTCCATCAAACAGGCTGGTAGGACGGTGGTGCGCTACAGCGGACGCGACGTGGAGGCGGTGCTCTCCTACCGTTTCGCCGCCGCCAATCCGGGTGAGCCGTGGATGCTTCTCATGCTGGCCGTAACAGGGCGGACTGGCAAAGCGGTGGAGATCAAGCGGGAGAAGATCTTCCTGCTCACCCCCGACGGCACCCGCGTGCCCTTGGCCACCCAGGCCGAATTCGCCCAGGCCTCCGCGGGGCTGCGTGCCATGCTGGCGCGGGCCAGCATCAACCAGGAACCGGTGGACTACTGGGCGGGGCGGTCAACGCAGAGCCTGCAACTCTTTGCCGTGCCTGGCGAAGCTCTGGCCTTCGACGCCGTCACCGTCAACGATCGGCTGGTGGCAATTGGACCTGTGTTCTTCCACTTCCCCGCCGGCGTCCCGCCCGGCACCTACCGCTTGGCGATGGACGTTGGCGAAAGCCACGTGCGCATCCCCTTCGAACTGCCCCCCCGGTGAGCCCCGTGCCTCGCCGGCCGCACCCCCTGATTCGATCAGCAATGAGCGCGGTGGCGTCGGTAGCGTCCGTCCGGCTCGCGCACCACCGTGCCGCGCAGCTCTGCCGCCACCAGGGCCTCCAGCACCCTGGCCACTGGCCAGCCGGTGAGGGCGGCCAGGTGGTCCACGCTGACCGCCTCGCCGGCAGGCAAGAACGCGTCCAGCTCTTCCCGCTGCTCCGCCGCTGCGGCGCTGGGCGGAGAGATCCCCAGCACGTCGAGAACGTCACTGGGCGCCAGCACAGGGGCCGCACCGGCGCGCAGCAGGCCGTTGGGGCCGGCCGACAGGCGCGAGAACACCGAGCCCGGCACCGCCATCACCTCGCGCCCCTCCTCCAGGGCCAGCCGCGCCGTGATGAGGGCGCCCGAGCGTTCGCTGGCCTCGATGACCACCACCACCCTGGCGAGACCGGCGACCAGGCGGTTGCGCTCCGGGAAGTGCTGGGGCAGCGGCGGCGTACCGGGGGGATACTCGGTCAGCAGCCCCCCCCGTTGGGCGATTTCCGCCGCCAGGGTGGCGTGCTCGGCGGGGTAGATGCGATCGGGACCGGCGCCCCACACCGCCGCCGTAAACCCCGACGACGCCAGGGCTCCCCGGTGAGCCGCCCCATCCACACCCCGCGCCATGCCGGAGATAACCCACACCCCAGCGCGCGCCAGCTCTCGGCCGAGGTACTCCGCCACCTCACGGCCGTAGGCGGTGGCGCGGCGCGATCCCACCAGCGCCACCGCTTGGGGGCCGGGCAGCCGCCCGCGCACGAACAGCCCCAGGGGAGGATCGGCGAGGGTGGCCAATGCCGCGGGAAATTCGCCATCGTCCCAAGCTACCCAGCGCCAGCCGGTGGCCGCCAGCGCCTCCTCCACCCCAGGCACCCGCTCCGCCAGGGCCTCGCCAACCGCCCGCTCCCAGGCGCGGTCCACCTCGCCGGCGGTGAGGGCAGCGCGAGCTCTGGCCCGCGCAGCTGCGCCGCCGTCGGGAAAGGCAATCACCGCCGCCAGGGCAAGGCGCGCCGGTTCGCCGGCAACCCTTGTTCCCATGGCGGCGAATATACTACCGCCAAGTACGACGTCGTCGGGGAGGAGCGATGAGCAGGTACGTGTTGATGGTGGCGGCCGTCGCTTTGGCTGCCGCTGGCTGCGCCAGCTCTGGCGGGAGCTACTCTTCTGCCGCCGCATCGGTCCGGGAAGGGGTGCAGGCGGCTCGCCGGAGTTATTGGCAGGAGGCCCACTTCCGCTTCGCCGCGGCGCACCAGCTACAGCCCCAGGACGCAGGCATTCTCAACAACCTCGCCGTCGCCCTCGAGGCCCTGGGCCGCTATGACGAGGCTTTAGAGACCTACAAGAAGGCTTTGGCGCTGGCTCCCTCCAACCGCTCCATTCGTCGTAACTACGCGCGCTTTGCCGAGTTTTACACGTCGTTCGCGCGCGGCGCCAAGCCCAAAGAAGGAGTCGGTGATGGGACCCGCTAAGAAGTGGTTGCTGCTGCCACTGTTGGCCGCTGCCGCGTGCAGCGGCCCCCACGAGGTGGAGCTGGCGCTGCCGGTGCGACCCAAGCTGGCGCTTACCGGCAAGGAACGCCTGTACATCGGACCCTTCCTGCGGGAGAGCCGTGACGACGCCCGGACGCAGCGGGTTACCTTCGATGTTGCCCAGGAGTTCGAGCGCTACCTCCGGCGGCTGCTGCGCAAGGAGACGAAACTGGTCTTGGTGCCCACCATGGAGGGGTTGCGCCCGCCCACCAGCGATCCGTTGCTGCTCTCTGCCCAGCGGGAGTTCTGGCGGGAGCTGGGGGCGCGCACCGGCGCCGACTTCATCGTCGCCGGGTCCATCGATTTCCAGGTGCAGGACCGTACCGGGTACAAGACCGAGGAGTACGTGTCGCCCCTGGATGGGCGCACCTACTACCGGCAAGTGCTCATCGAGCAGACCGGCTTCTCCTACGACATCATGCTGCAGGTGTACGACGCGCGCTCCGGCGAGTTGGTCCTCGAAGAGCCTTTGAAGGACTTTCAGGAACGGCCTGAGCGCAATTTTGATGAGTTTACCGGCATGTTCGCCAACCTCTATGCGCTGGAGAACCAGCTCATCGGCACCTTTGTGCCGCGCACCGTCCGCTCCAAACGCATCCTCATCAGCCAGTGAGGCGGAGACTCGAGCCATGAAGTGTCCTCTCGTCCTTGCCGTCGTCGCCGTGCTTTTCGCCGCTCCGCCGGGGTTTTCCCAAGGTTTTGGGAAGAACAAGGTGCGGTACGACAGATTTCAGTGGAAGGAATACTCTACCCCACACTTTCGCATCTCCTACTACGATCGCGTCGAGCCCTCGCTGCCCAAGCTCGCCTCCTTCGCCGAAAGCGCCTACGACGAGTTGGCGCGCAAGCTCAACTTCCAGATCCCCGAGCCGATCCCGCTGATCGCCTACGCCACCCACGCCGACTTCGAGCAGACCAACGTCATCGTAACCTTCATCCCCGAAGGAGTAGGGGCGTTCGCCGAGCCGGCGCGCAACCGCATGGTGCTGCCCGTCGACATGTCCGACCTGGAGTTGCAGCGCCTCATCCAGCACGAGTTAGTGCACATCTTCCAGTACGAGATCCTTTACCAGGGGAAGTTGGGCAAGGCGTTGGCGGCGCGCCCGCCGTTGTGGTTTATGGAGGGGATGGCGTCCTACCTGGCGGACGACGAGGATGCCCGCGCCCGCGCCGTCATGCGCGACGCTTCAGCCAGCGATCAGGTGCCCTCGGTGGACGCCAACCCGCAAGGGTACTTCGCCTATCGCTTTGGCCACATGGTTTTCAAATTCGTCGAGGCAGAGTGGGGAGTTGAGGGGTTGCGCGACTTCGTTTTCGAGTTTCGCAACACCCTAGGTTCCGGGGTGGGGCGAGCCATCAAGCGCGCCTTCGATCTGGATGTGGACGAGTTCGACTCGCGTTTCCGTTCCTGGCTGCGCAAGCATTACCAGCAGGAGATTCTCGATCGCGGCGACCCGCGAGAGTTCGGACCGGTTTTTCGGGCTCAGGAAGGCACCAGCTCCTTCGAAGTCTCCCCCGCGGTTTCCCCCTCAGGGGATCTCATCGCCGCCTTCACCACCGTCAAAGACTCCGTCGATATCGCCCTGTTTGGCGTCCCCGATCGTCGGCTGTACCGGCGCCTGACCGGCGGTTTTACCACCCGCTACCAGTACTTGATCGCGCAAATGCTCACCGTGGGCCCGGTGCGCGGCCGCGATTTGGCCTTCGCCCCCGATGGCAACTCCATCGCCGTGTTCGCCCGCCGGGAACGTGGCCGCGTGTTGCTGCTGGTCGACACCCGCCGCGGCCGCATCCGCAAGGAGTACAACATCCCCGTGGACCAGGCAGGCCAGCCGGCGTTTTCCCCCGACGGCGCCAGCATCGCCTTTCACGCCTTCGATCGCGGCCGAGGCGACATCTTTCTCCTGGACACCGCGTCCGGCCAGGTGCGCAATCTTACCGACAGTGACTCCTTTGACGCCGCACCGGTCTTCGCCCCCGACGGCCGATCGCTGGTGTACTCCTCCACAGTGGGAGAAACCACCAAGCTCTTCCGGCTCCACCTCGCCAACCCCACCCAGCGGGAACAGCTCACCTTTGGCCCGGGCGACGACGAAGGTGCCTCTTTTTCCAGGGATGGTTCCACCCTCTACTTCGCCTCCGATCGCGACCAGGGGATCTTCGATCTGTACGCCCTGGACCTGGCCTCGGGCTCCCTCTCCCGCCTCACCCGGGTTATTGGCGCCGCCTTGAACCCGGTGGCGGTGCCCACGCGGGACGGCGAAAGGGTGGTCTACCAGGGGTACCACCGCGGCGGGTGGCGGCTGTTCGTCACCGACCCAACCCAGGCCACACCTGTGGAGTCCACCGGGGACTCTGCCCCGCAGACCCCCCAGGAGCCCTTCGTGCCCGCCGTGGTGGTCACCGTCGACCCTGCCAAGGCGCAGGAGGTGCGGCGGTTTAAGCTCTTCCCCGACAACGTCCAGGTGCTGGTGGGCGTCAACCAGGACCAGACGCTCATCTCCCAGACGTACCTGTCCTTCGCCGACCACTACGGCGACCGCCGATTGGACGTGCTGCTGGAATCGGTGTCCAGTTTTTCCAACTTCCTCGTCCAGTACGCCAACCTCTCCAAGCGCCTGCAGTGGGGCGTGGCGGCCCTGGACAACCGCGCCTATTTCGTGCTGGTGGATCCGGGCAGCTTCCGCACCGTGGACCGCGAGCAAATCTGGCGCGAGACCGGCGCGTATATGTTCGCCTCCTACCCCCTCTCCGTGTACCACCGCGTCGAGGCGGCCGGCGGTTTTCTAGACCGCAGCGCCGGCTTCGTTACCATCTTGCCTGACGGCCGACCAGGGTGGGTGCAGCAGAGCGACCGCATGCTCTTCACCCAGGCGGGCATGGTGGGGGATACCACGGCGTGGCGGGAGTACGGGCCCCACGCCGGCCGGCGCTGGAAGCTCACCTTCACCACCGCCTTCGGCGTGGGCGGCGAGGGCGGCTTGCTCTCCAAGGGGTTGAACCTGGACGCGCGCCAGTACATCCCACTGTCACGGCGCAACGAGTTGGCCATCCGCCTGTTCGGCTCGTTCCACGACGGTGACCGGCCCAGCTACACCTGGTTCGGCGGCCTCGACACCCTGCGCGGCTTCGACTACCGCTCCTTCGTGGGTAACTACGCCTTTTACACCAACCTGGAGTGGCGTTTCCCGCTCATCGACCATCTCGTGCTGCCCTGGCTGTACATCAACAACGTGCGCGGCCGCTTCTTCGTGGACGTGGGGGGCGCTTGGTGGGACGTGCCCGGGTACAAGGAAAAGTTCACGTTCATGAAAGACGGTCGGCTCAAAGACGCGGCGTCATCCTACGGGTTCGGCTTCTCCATGTGGCTGTTCGGTGTGCCGGTGCACTGGGACTTCGCCAAACGCTGGGACTTTGAGAAGACCCTCGACACCGCGTGGGAGACCAGCTTCTGGATCGGCTTCCGTTACTGAGAGGCAGCCGCGGGGCGAGGTGGGCTCAGAGGGTTTCGCCACGGACCACGAGGAGGGTGGTGGCAGTGAGAGCCTTCGCGGCAAGAAGCGGTACGGTGAAGAGTCTCTTCTCACGCGCCCACGGCTTGAAACAAGCTCTCACGATCTTAGAGCCGGCCCCCGCTGAGTGGGGCGCAGATGGACCAGCTCCTCAACATTGCCAGCCGGGCCGGGGAGCGGAGAGGGAAGGCGGGCGGCGCAGATCAGTCCCAGCGTCTGGGCGGCCGCCAGAACCCCCTGGATCGCCGCCTCCCGCGCCGCGCCGTCCCGCACCACTCCCCCTTTGCCCACCTGCCGACGCCCAGCCTCGAACTGGGGCTTAATGAGGGCCACCACCTCCCCCGCCGGGGCCAACAACGGTACCAGCGCCGGCAGCACGAGGCGCAACGAAATGAACGACACGTCCGCAACGATGAGGTCGAAGGAGCCGCCCACCTCGGCGGCGGTAAGGTAGCGAGCGTTGACCCCCTCCCGGATCACCACCCGCGGGTCGCCGCGCAACCGCCAGTCCAGCTGACCACGGCCCACGTCCACCGCCGTCACCTGCGCTGCCCCCGCCTCCAGCAAAACGTGGGTGAAACCGCCGGTGGAGGCGCCCACGTCCAGGCAGCGCTTGCCCCGGGGGTCGACCCCGAACGCCGCCAGGGCAGCGGCCAGCTTGACGCCGCCGCGGGACACCCAGGGGTGATCGCTGCCGACGAGCTGCACATCGGCGTCCGCGGCCACGGCTGCGCCGGGTTTGTCCACCCGACGGCCATCCACCCGCGCCAACCCGGCCAGAATCAGCGCCTGGGCTCGCGCCCGAGTGGGGGCGAGCCCGCGCTGCACCAGGGCCTGATCCAGTCGCAGGCGACCAGACGGCATGCAGCATGCTAGCATTGCGAAGGATGAGGCTGGCAGAGGCGGTGTGGCGCACGGCGCGGCCGGTGCACTGGGTAAAGAACGGCTTCGTGCTGGCGCCGGCGGTGTTCGCCGGGCACGCCACGGAACCCCGCGCCCTGGCCTTGGCGCTGGGAACCGCGGCCACCTTTTGCCTCGCCTCCTCGGCCGGGTACTTCGTCAACGATGTCCTGGACCGGGAGGCCGATCAGGCTGACCCGGTGAAACGGTGGCGCCCGGTGGCCAGCGGCGCGCTGCGCCCGACGACTGCCGTGGCTTGGGGCGGCGTGCTGCTGCTGGCCGCCCTCGCCGGCGCCGCCCTCCTGGGCGGCTGGGTGGTGGCCTGCGTCGCCGCCTACCTGGTACTCACCTTTCTGTACTCCCTGGTCTTGAAGCGCATCCCGGTGTTGGAGGCAATGGTCTTGGGGGCGATGTTTCTAGTGCGGCTGGCGGCGGGTGCCCTGGCCATCCGCGTACCCATCTCCCACTGGCTGCTCATCTGCGGGTTTGGGTTGGCGCTGCTGTTGGCCTTCGGTAAGCGGGTGCCGGAGGTGGACCACCCTACCTCCCGCTCCCCCCTCTACCCAGCCACGTTCTTGCACGAGGTGGTGACCCTGCTTGCCGGGGTGACGGTGGTTTCGTACACCCTCTACACGGTGGCTCCCGACACCGTCGCCAAGGTGGGCTCCCACGCCCTGCTGCTGACCGTGCCGCTGGTGCTGTTCGGGGTGCTGCGCTACCTCTTGCTGCTGCACCGGGAAGGCGCCCAGGATCCCACCGCCACGTTGGTACGGGACCGGCCGTTGCTGGCCACGGTGGTGGTGTGGGGGGCGGCGGCGGGGGCCATCGTGTACCTGGCGGGAGGTGGCTGATGCAAGCCAAGGTGGCCATCGTGCGCACCCGGCCGGAGACGGTTCTGGCCGATGTCCAACGGGTATGTGAGCTGGGGGGACTCGGGCAGGCGCTGCCGGCGGGCCTGACCACCATTCTCAAGGACAATATTTCGTGGCACTACTTCTTCCCCGGCGCCAACACCACCCCCTGGCAGCTGGAGGGGGCGATTCGGGCGCTGCACGGGGCGGGACTCACCGACCTGGTATGCGTGCAGAACGACACCGTAGTCACCAACCCCCGCAAGGGGGAGCGGTTGAACGCCCTGTCGGCGGTGCTGGAGCGCTACCGGGTGCCGGTGCGCTTCAACTGCGACCCCACCGATCTGCGCTGGGTGCGCTTTCAGCCCCGCGCCGAAATGCTGGCCTTGCCGCGCATCTTCCCGCACGGGATTCACATCCCGGAGTTCTTCATCGGCAAGAACATCGTGCATTTGCCCACGGTCAAGTGCCACATCTACACCACCACCACTGGGGCGATGAAGAACGCCTTCGGGGGGTTGCTGGCCACCCGGCGCCACTACACCCACACGTGGATCCACGAGACCCTGGTGGACCTGCTGGCCATCCAGAAGGAGATCCACCCTGGCATTTTCGCCCTTGCCGACGGCACCACCGCCGGGGACGGCCCGGGGCCGCGCACCATGCGGCCGGTGCGCAAGGACGTGCTGCTGGCGTCGGCCGACCAGGTGGCCATTGACGCCGTGGCGGCCCGCCTCATGGGGTTTGACCCCCTGTCCATCCCCTACCTGGCCCTGGCCCACCAGCGCGGCCTGGGGGTCGGCGATCCCCGCGACATTGAGCTGGTGGGGGACGCGGAAATCGGCCAGGAGCGGTGGGGGTTTCAGGTGGGCGCCAACTTCGCCGCCCGCGTCGGCCGCCTGCTCTGGTTCGGACCGCTCAAGGGGCTGCAGAGGCTATTCTTTCACTCGCCGCTGGTGTACCTGTTCGTGGCCGGCTCGTACCTCTACCACGACTTCCTCTGGTACCCCACCCTCGGCCGCGCGCGGGTGCGGCGTTTCCTGCGGGAGTCCCCCTGGGGGGCGCTGTTTGCCCGCTACCGGCGGGAGGGCGCCCTCGGCCCCCCCGACGGCAGCAGCAACGCCGCCTAAAACGCCGCCCCCTGGAAGGGGGCAGCGGGGCCGACACCGGTGGCACCCTGAAGTTGGTGCCAAGCTCCGATCCTCCTCGCCCGAGAAACCCTCCGCCATCCTGCGCAGGGACAGCGGCTCTTGAGAGGCCCTGGCGGCACTCTTCTGGTCACACCCATCCCACTTTTGAGGGATTGACACCTGAGAGTTCCCATGCGCGGGCGCACCCGGATAGATGAAACCGACGTAGACTCGGCGACGCGCTGTCGGCACGTAGGTCGGTGTGTCCCTGGTGCGGGCGAGCCTGTGACAGTGCACATCCAGCAGAAGGCGGCCTGATCGCCGTCACCAGTCCAATTGAGCGGGCGGAGTTTCTTGAGAGAGAATACCTCCCAACCGCCTCGACGCCGTGACAAGAAGGGACAGAGGAGATGATGAGACCGGCACGGCCTGTGGGGCGAAGTCTCCAGGTCGCGGCACTTCTCGTGGTCGCGCCGATGCTCGTCGGGGCCAACTGGGAGCCCGAGGGGTTTGAGGGTGCAACGAGTCCCCCTCACGGTTGTGGCTGCCCGTTCCCAAAGGATGCCACCGACACGCCAGTGGTCCGCCTAGGCCTCGCCGGTGGAGAGAAGCTGTGGGAGCGAATGCCCGTTGATGGTACCCACGTAGGTGAACCCCAGCTCTTCGAACAGCAGCCCGGGCCCCAGCAGCTGCTTGGCCATGCGCTCCGCCTCGCGGGCAAACTTCAACATCCCTTCGCCGACCCGTGGGATGGCCAGCAGCACGTGCTGGATCTCGTCACTTGCAGCGGCGGTAGGGTTGTCCCTGGATGATGCGGTTCAAGTAGCCGTGCACCGCTCCGACCTTGGGGCTGATGGACATCTCGTTGTCGTTCAAGATGATCATTAAGCGGCGAGCGAGATAACCGGCTTGGTTCAACCCCTCCATGGCCATGCCGCCGGTGGGGCCGCCGTCGCCGATGATCGCCACCACCCGGTGGCTGCCGCCCCGCAGCTCCCGAGCCGCCGCCATCCCCAGCGCCGCCGAGATGGAGGTGGAGGCGTGCCCGGCGTTGAAGGCGTCGTACTCACTCTCCTCCCGCTTGAGGAAACCCGAGAGCCCGCCGTAGGTGCGCAGGGTGGCAAACTGCGCCCGCCGCCCGGTAAGCACTTTGTGGGGGGAGCACTGGTGGCCCACGTCCCACACCAGCAAATCCCGCGGCGTGTCGAAGACGTAGTGCAGCGCCAGGGTGAGCTCCACCGTTCCCAGCCCCGACGCCAGATGACCGCCGGTCTGAGAGAGGTGCTCCAAGAGAAAGCGCCGCACCTCCTAGGCCAACGCCGGAAGCGCCTCTTCGGGGAGGCGACGCAGATCGTGGGGGTCGTGAATGCTCTCCAGCAGCGCCATGCTAGTGGTCCCGGCGCGCGGCAAACTCCGCCAGTCGCCCCAGGATTCCCCCCTCTCCCTCCAGTTCCACTGCCAGCGCCATCGCCTGCGCCGCGACGTCCTGCAGTTGCTGGCGAGCGGCCGCCAAGCCGTACACCGCCGGGTAGGTGAGTTTGCCCGCCGCCGCGTCCTTGCCGGGGCTTTTGCCCAGGCTGGCGGCGGTGCCCGTGACGTCGAGGATATCATCGGCAATTTGAAAGCACAGGCCCAGTTGCTGGCCGAAGCGGCGGAAGGCGGCGCGGCGCTGCGGCGCCGCCCCCGCCAGCAACGCCCCCAGTTCCACCGAGGCGGCCAGCAGGGCTCCCGTCTTGGCGCGGTGCATGCGCTCCAGGCGCGCTCCATCGGGCGGGGCGCCGGTGGCCTCCAGGTCCTCCACTTGGCCCCCTACCATGCCCATCGACCCCGCCGCCTCGGCGAGAAGGGCACAGGCAGCGGCCCGACGCGCCGCCCAGGTGTCACCCACAGGGTAGGTGGCGAGCACCTGGAAGGCGAGGGTGAGGAGCGCATCGCCGGCCAGGATGGCCAGCGCCTCGTCGAAAGCCACGTGGACGGTGGCGCGGCCACGGCGTAAGGCGTCGTCGTCCAAGGCGGGCAAGTCGTCGTGAATCAACGAGTAGGTGTGGATCAGCTCGACCGCGCAGGCGGGTTCCAGGGCCAGCTCCACGTCGCCCCCGGCGGCACCACAGGCGGCGCGGACCAGCACCGGGCGCAGGCGCTTGCCACCGCCAAAGACGGCGTACCGCATCGCCTCGTGCAGTCGTTTGGGCCAGCTTTCGGCCGGCGGGAGCAGCCCATGGAGGGCCGCGTCGATGGTGGCCACCTCGGCCGCGAGGTAAGCGGCAAGATCCACGGCGTTAGCCCTCTGGGGGCGCAAAGGGAGCGGTTTCCACCTCTTCCCCCTCACCGGCCTCGGCCAGCAACTGCTCCACCCGGCGCTCTACGGCGGCCAGCTGGGTGCGACACCGCCGCGCCAGTCTGACCCCCTTTTCGAACAGCTTAAGGGCGTCCTCCAGGCCCACCGTGTCGTCCTCCAGGCGCGCCACCACGTCTTCCAGTTGCGCCAGCGCCTCTTCGAACGTCTCCTTGCTCATGCCTTCCTAGCCCCCTTGACCGAGGCGGTGCCACTTTGCTGGTGCTCCGCCTCCTCGTCGAACAGCCTGGCCTGTGCCCCGCCCCGGACAACCACCAAGGAGCGCAGCTGACCGAAGGCCAGCGTGGAGATGATGCGCTCTCCGGGGGCCACTTGGGAGGGATCCCGCAACGGCCGACCGTCACCCTCCCGAGAGGTGATGGAATAGCCGCGGCGCAACACCGCCCGCGGGGAGAGTGCCGCCAGAGCCCGCTCCTTCTCCGCCAGTTCGGCGGCGCGGTGGCGAGCCAGCGCCTTTAACCGCTCACCGGCCACCGCCAGCCGTGCCGTGACCAGCTCCCGACGGCGCGGCGCCCCCACCCGCACCGGCCAGTGCAGCAGCCGCGCCGCTGCCCCCTCCAGACGGCGCTGGCGGCCGGCCAGCACGGCGCGCAAGCGGCGCGGCAGCTCGGCGAGATGTTCCAACCGCTGGTGCAGCAGGCGCACTCGCTGGGGCAGGCGGGCCAATCCGCGGGCGCCCTCCAGCGCCCGCAGCCGCAGCCACAGCCGTTCCAGACGCCGCCGGGCAGCTCGGTGTAGCCGCTCCGCAGCCACCTCCACCCGCCGCGCCTGCCCCTCCAGACACGCCACCACCAGCTCCGCCGCTTGGGTGGGGGTGGCGGCGCGGATGTCGGCGGCGAAATCAGCGATGGTGACGTCCACCTCGTGGCCGACGCCGGAGATCACCGGCACGGCACAGGCCGCGATGGCGCGGGCAACCACCTCCTCGTTGAAGGCCCACAGGTCTTCCAGAGAGCCGCCACCGCGTACCACCAGCACGACGTCGACGCGGCCGCTGGCGCCCAGGGTGCGCAGTGCCCGGGCGATCTCCCCCGCCGCCCCACGCCCCTGCACGCGCACCGGCGCCAGCAGCACAGCGAGGTGCGGCCAGCGCGACAACACCTTGAGCACGTCGCGCACTGCCGCCCCGCTGGGGGAGGTGACCAGGCCGATGCGCTGGGGCAACCCCGGCATAGGACGCTTGCGCTCCGGTGCAAACAACCCCTCCGCCGCCAACTTCGCCTTGAGTTGTTCAAAGGCCAGCTGCAGCTCGCCAATCCCCTCAGGAATCACCTCACTGGCGATGAGCTGCAGCGACCCGCGTTGGGCGTACACCTCCAGCGTGCCCCGCACCAGCACCGCCAGGCCGTCGGCGAGGCGGAACTTCAAGCGGTCAGCTCGGCTTGCCCATAAGGCGCAGGAGACGGTTCCCGTCGCGTCCTTGAGCTGGAAGTACCAGTGCCCCGACCCCGCCACCTTGACCCCGGACAGCTCGCCCCGTACCGTCACCTCACCCAGGGCCCCAGCTAGCACCGCGTTGACCTCCCGCAGGAGCTCGCCCACCCCCAACACCTTGCCGGTCACGGCTGCGCCTCCTCGATACGACCCGCCGCCGCGCCTAGCAGCGGCAAGGTGAGGTAGAAGATCTCCGCGTCCCAGAAGTTGTACTCGAACAGGCCGGCGGCGGTAATGCCGACGAAGGCGACCAACCCCGCCGCCACCACGGTGCGGCGTGGGGGGGCCAAGGAGGGAAGGGCCCGCCAGGCGCCGCTGGTGAACGAAGCCACCAGCCAGACATAGGCGGCGAGCGCAGGCAAGCCTCGCTCGGCGGCGATTTGCAGCGGGTTGTTGTGAAGATGAGAAACGCTCCAGGTTGGCGCATCGTCCACCCGGTAGAGGGGGTAGGTGCGCTTCACCATGCCGGGGCCCACCCCCGTCCACGGATGATCCTGAATCATCTTGCCGGCCGCCGCGGCCATGCACAGGCGGTCGTAGTTGGCGTGCTGGGTCAGGTCGAAGGTGGATACGGCGCGATCCACCACCGATCGGGGGAAGAGAAACCACACCGCCAACGCCAGCAGTGGGTAGACCAGAAGCAGCCGGCGCCGCCACACCGCCGCCAGCACCAGGACTCCCAGCGCCAGTCCGACCCAGGCGTTGCGGGTGTAGGAGAGCAGCAGCGCCACTACCCCTACCACCACCGGTACCAGGAGCAGGGGTCTACGCTCTAACAACGCGTGCGTCCCCACCACCAGCACCGCCACCAACACCCACCCGGAGTAGGTCATGTAGTGGGACAGGGGGCCGTGGATGCGGTCGTCCAGGTGATTGGCGCCGCCGGCGTACTCCAAGATCCCCCAAAGGCCGAGGAGGGTGAGGGAGAAGGCCAAGCCTCCCACCAGCAGGGGCCAGCGACGCTCGTCCAACACCGCCGCCGCCACGGGGACGGTGAGAAACACCAGCAAGCGTGGCACCTCCTGCAGGCTGCCCAAGGGGTCCACCGCGGCCACCGCGGAGATCATGGTCAGCCCGGCGAACACCGCCAGCGGCCGGGTGACGTTGCGCCCGGTGGGTCGCCCGTGCAACAACCCCTGCCGCCACGCCACCCAGGCAGCGGCCCCCGCACCCAGCAACAAGAAATTGGCCAGACCAATGCGGTAGGACATCACCGCCGCCACGCCCATCAGGACGGCGGCTACAGCGTCAGCACCGGCCCTGCGCACCCGGTTGAACACGGGCAGCGTCACTGCTGGGGGGGGAGGGCTTCGTCCACAAGCATCACCGGGATATCGCTGACAATGGGGTACGTGCGCGCGCACCGGGAGCACAGCAAACCCTCGCTAACTACGGGTGTCTCATCGCGGAACTTATCGCGGAAGCGCGCCACGAGCATGGCGCAGGTGGCCTCCGGCAGCGACACTAGGGTCAACTCGGTCTTGCATGCGGGGCACACCAGGATCTCTAGCAGCTGCGGGTCCACCGGCATCTCGTCCTCCGCGGCAATGCTAGCACTGCTTGAGCTTTGCAGCGCTGGCGTGGAGGCGCAAGGATCCCCTCGACCCCCGCCTGAGTACCATGGCGGGGTGCGGGTGCTACACCTCGTGGCCGCCGACCGCTTCACCGGTGCCGCTGCGCCGGCGCTCCAGCTGGTGGAAGCGCTCCGTCAGTCGGGGTGCGACGCCGAGTTTGCCATCCGCGGCGGCCACAACCTCGAACAGAGACTGGCAGGCCGACCATGGGTCCACCCGATCCTTGAGAAGGAGCGGACCCTGGGCGATCTGCGGCGGGCAGTGGTGCGCGTGAGGCGGTTGGCGGAGGAGTTCGACGTGCTTCACTGCCATCTCCCCCATGACCACGCCCTGGCGCGGCTGGCGCTGCGTTCGCTTCCGGCAGGGAAAGTACTAATCCGCAGCGTTCGCCATCCCCGGCACCTGCGCCGCGACCCTTTTCACCGCTGGTTGTTTGCCGCCACGGCCGGGGCTGCCCTCGCCACCCCGGCCTTGGCGCGCCGCTGGCAACGCTGGAGTGTGGCCGCACGAATTCCTTGGCTGGTGCTGCCGCCGGCGGTGGAGGGGCGCTTCCAGCAAGCCGGCGATCGTGCCGGCACCCGGGGGCTTCTCGGCATTCCTTCAGCAGCGATAGTGGCGGGCACGGTGGGCAAACTCCACCGCCACCGGGGCCAGGATCTCTTCCTGCACGCCCTGGCCGCGGCTCCCGGGGTGTGGGGAGTGATCGTGGGACAAGGGGAAGATCGGCAGCGGCTGGGAGCCCTCGCGGAAAAGCTAGGCGTGACACCCCGGGTGCGCTTTCCAGGCTACGTGGAGGATGACCTGGTGCATCTGTACGCGGCCATGGATCTCTTCGTTTTCCCGGCCGCCGGTTCCGACTGGGGGCACCGTGCCATCGTCGAGGCCATGGCCTGCGGCCTGCCGGTGTTGGCCGCGCAGCTGGAGGGCACCGAGGACCTGGTGCAGCGTGGCGTTACCGGCGATCTTTACCCCGCCCACGACGCGGCTGCCCTGGCGGTTTTGCTCTCCGCCTGGGCCAACGATGGGCGGCGCCGGGCGGCCGCCGGTCGGGAAGCGGCGGCGCGGGCGCGGGCCTGGACAGCCTTTCACTTGGCCGCCGCCGCCCTAAAGCTGTACCGCGCCGCCGCTCCCCCGGCCACGGAGATGAAGCCGTAACCGGCAGGGCGGCCCGGCCTGGCGTACCGCGAACCCCTCCGGGGCTTGACAGCGGTCACTGGAGAGCTTAGATTCAGCATAGAAACATATCGAGCGTTCGTTTTTGTTCGGAGGGAGCGGTCGCAGCGATACCAACGCACAACGGCGGCAGGGGCGCCCCGACAAACCAAGGCGTCACCTCGAGGCGCCATCCAGAGAGTTGGGCAAGGGTGAGATGACACCCGGGAGGAGGCTATGAAGAAGAAGAGGAAGAGGATGAGCTGGAGCTGGGCGCTGGCGCTGCTCGCCGGCACGCTCGCCGCCGGTGCGGCGCTGGCCCAGGTCAACACCGCCGTGGTGGAGGTCCAAGTTACGGACGCGCAGTCCGCCCCTCTACCCGGCACCACCGTCACGCTAACCGCCACGGAAACCGGGGCGCAGCGCGTGGCGGTGGCGGACGCCAGCGGCGTGGTGCGTTTCGCCGCGTTACCACCGGGGAGCTACCGGGTCCGTTTCGAACTATCCGGCTTCACCCCGGTCACGGAGGAGAATCTCATCCTGCGCGTCGGGCAGACCGCCAGGTTGCACGTCACCATGCAGGAGGCTCGCCAAGAGGAGATCGTGGTGACCGCCGCCGCACCGGTGGTGGACGTGTTCAAGACCGACTCCTCCACCACCATCGTGCCCGAGCAGATCGCCTACCTGCCGGTGCCCGACCGCGACTTCCAAAAGTTGGCCTTCACCGCTCCCGGCGTGGCTCGGGAACGCGGCACGTTCAGGTTTATTGAGATGTCGCCGGTGCTGGGGGCAGGGGGTAACGCCTCCCAGGCCACCATCATGGTGGACGGTGTGGACTTCACCGACCCGACCCTCGGCCTGGCGCGAGCGCGATTCTCCCAGGACGCCATCCGAGAGTTTCGGGTCATTACCAACCGCTTCGACACCGAAATCGGCCAGTCGGCGGGGGGAGCTCTCTCCATCGTCACCCGCTCCGGGGGCAACGACCTAGCGGGCAGCGCCTTCGGCTTCTACCGCTCCGACAGCCTGCGCGAACCGGGTGCGCTGGAGCAGGACAATCTCCCCTACAAGCGCACCCAGTTTGGCTTCACCCTGGGCGGGGCGATCACGCGGGACCGTTTCCACTACTTCCTCTCCGCCGAACAGATCAATGAGGACAACATCGCCCTCTTCCGGCCCAAGGGGGCCTTCGCTGCCCAGGCCGCGGACGTGGACCACCCCTTCGATCAGACCTTGGGGTTTGCCGCCCTGGACTACACCACCAGCGAAGCGCAGCGCTTCTCCGCGCGGATGGTGTGGGAGCGATACCGCGAGAAGAACTTTCGCGTCGGCATCGACGGCGGCGTACGTAGCCCCGAAAGCGGTCTCGAAGTCAACCGCGACAACTGGAATCTCACCGGCGAGCACGTGTGGGTGCTCTCCGCCGAAATGCTCAATGAGCTGCGCCTGCAGGTCGGCCGCCGCAAGTACGACGAGCCGGGTAACTCCACCGCCATGGGCGAGTGGTTCTCCTCCGGCGTGACGCTGCGCACCGGTGCCAACGAGGTGGCCGACCTTTTGGGTGACGACCGGCAGTTGGAGCTGCGGGAGACGTTCCGCCTCTTCAAGGGCAACCACGGTTTCAAGTTCGGGGCCACCGTGACGCGCATCAAGGACCGCTTCGACCTGCCGGTCTTCAAGTACGGCCTGATGGTCTACGTCACCGACAGCCGCGCCTTGCCCCTGGCCTACAACTACGGCGTCGGATCGGGCGACGTCACCATCAAGAACACCCTCTACGGCGCTTTCCTGCAAGACGATTGGAAGCCCCTTCCCCACCTCACCTTGAGCCTGGGGGTGCGCTACGACCTGGACATGGAGGGGAACAACCCTGGCTTCCAGCACCCCCTGGTCACCGAGAGGCGCAAGCGCGATACCGACAACTTCCAGCCCCGCCTAGGCTTCTCCTGGGACCTGTCGAAGCGCGGCAGTTCGGTGATGCGCGGGGGCGCCGGGCGCTTCACCGGCCGCTACTTGCTGGTGCCCGCCTTCACCGAGTTGCAGCAGAACGGTGTCACTGGCCGGGTGGTCCTCACCCGCCTCAACGGTGCCCTGCTGGGGTTGCCGCCGGCCTTTTGGCTCGACCCCAAGAACCCGCAGAACACCGGCGTCCTGCTGCCCAAAAACGCTTCCCTCATCGCCAACCAGTTGGAGGCTCCGGAGAGCGACCAGTTCACCCTGGGCTTCACCCAGCGGTTGGGGCGCACAGGGTTGTACGTGGATGTGGAGGGCATATACGTCGAGGGGTCCAAGGAGATCTTCATACGCGACCGCAATTTCGGCGGCAACGCCAACCCCGTTCGCCCCAACCCGGCGTGGAACCAGGTCAACGTCTACGGCAACGAAGGACACTCCAAGTACAAGGCGCTGGTGGCCTCCCTCAACGGTGTGCTCAAAGGTGGCCATATCGTCACCGCCTCGGTGACCTTTGCCGACAAGAAAAATCTATCGGACGACTTCTCGCCGGCCTTCCCCGACGGCTACCCCTCGGACCCCGCCGACCCTGAAGGGGAGTGGGGACGGGCCCGGGGGCACGAGCGCATGCGCATCGTGGCTACTGGGGTCTTCCGTCTCCCGTGGCTGATCACCGTGGCGCCCATCGTGGAGTACGGCACCGGCCAACCTTGGACCCATCGGTTGGGCTACGACTACAACGGCGACGGGAAAAACTCTGACCGGCCCGCGGGGATCAAACGCAACTCCATGGAAGGGCCGATCTACCGCTCGGTGAGCCTGCGCCTCACCAAAGGGTTTGCCATAACCGGGGCGGGCAACATCGAGGTCATCGCCGAGGCGTTCAACCTCTTCGATCACGTCAACTACAACGTCAACACCGTGGACGCCGCCGAGTTCCTCTCCGGACCCACGGTGACTAACCGCACCGCACCGTACGTGAAAAACCCCAACTTCGGCAAGTACGCCGCCACCTTCGCCGGGCGCGAGATCCAGCTCGGCTTGCGCTATTCGTTCTGAGCCGGCGGGCGGGGGGAGTTCTCCTCTCCCCGCCCCGCCCGACGCTCGCGGGTTATCGAGGGGAGGTGTGACATGGCCATGGAGACTGGCTTGCAGGGGAAGGTTGTCATCGTCACCGGGGCGGCCGCCGGCATCGGGCGGGAGACGGCGCGGCGCTTTGCCGCCGAGGGGTGTCGCGTGGCGGCGTGGGACGTGGACGCGGTGCGCGGCGAGTCGCTGGTGGGCGAGCTGACCGCCGCCGGCGGCGAAGGTGCCTTCTTCGCGGTTAACGTGGCCGACGCCGCGGCCGTCGAGGGAGCTGTTGCGGCGGTACTCCACCGCTGGGGTCGCGTGGACGTACTGGTCAACAACGCTGGCATCGTGCGCGACGGGCAGCTGGTGAAGTTCAAGGACGGGCAGGTGGTGGGCCGCATGAGCGACGAGCAGTGGGAGGCGGTCATCGACGTCAACCTGCGGGGGGTCTTCCACTGCACCCGCGCCGTGGTGCCGCACCTGATCACCGGAGGCGGCGGCGTGGTGCTCAACGCCAGCTCGGTGGTGGGACTGTACGGCAACTTCGGGCAGACCAACTACGTCGCCACCAAGGCGGGGGTGATCGGCATGACCCGGGTGTGGGCGCGGGAGCTGGGGCGGTACAACATCCGGGTCAACGCCGTGGCCCCCGGATTCGTAGCCACTGAGATCCTCGCCGCCATGCCGGAGAAGGTCCTAGAGGGCATGGTCGCCCGCACCCCCATCGGCCGCATGGGACAGCCCATCGACATCGCCAACGCCTACGTTTTCCTCGCCTCCGATGCGGCCTCGTTCATCACGGGGGCGGTGCTGTCGGTGGACGGCGGTTTGGTGGTGGGCACGTAGGCGCCGGTGACGCGCGGGAGAGCACGACCATGGCACGGTACGCGCAAATCGTCTCCACCGGGTGCTTCCTGCCCGATCGAGAAGTCTCCAACGACGACCTCAAGGCGCGCTTCGAGGAGAAATTTCCCGAGTTCGTGGACAAAATGGAAGCCTCCACGGGCATCGTGCGGCGGTACTGGGCGGCCGACGCCTGGGCCACCTCCGACGTGGCGTTGCCCGCCGCCCAGCAGGCGCTACAGGCCGCCGGCATCGCCCCCGCCGAGGTGGACCTCATCCTTCTGGGCACCGACTCGCCCGACTACATCACGCCGGCCACTTCGGTGGTGTTGCAGCACAAGCTGGGGGCAGTCAACGCTGGCACCTTCGACGTGGGGTGCGCCTGCGCCTCCTTCCCCACCGCCCTGGCGGCCGGCGCCGGTATCATCGCCACCAATCCGGCGATCCGTACGGTGTTGGTGGTGGGGGTGTACCTGATGCACAAGCTGGCTGACCCCGACGACCCCATGGTGTTCTTCTACGGCGACGGCGCCGGGGCGGCGGTGCTGCGGCCAGCGGCGGAACCGGGGTTTTTGGGCGCGGCCTTTGCCGCCGGCGGCGAGTACCACCGGCACTGGGGGCTGTACTCCGGAGGCACCTTCGAGCCAGCCTCGGTGGAGTCGGTGCAGGCAGGGCGGACGAAGGTCAGGATGCTGGAGCGCTACCCCCCGGAGATCAACCACGAGGGGTGGCCGCGGCTGACCCGGCGGCTGGCGGAAACCGCCGGGTTTACTCTCGACGAGGTGGACCTGATCATCTTCACCCAGGTACGCAAACCGTCCATTGAGCTGGTCATGGCCCAGTTGGGCTTGCCCATGTCCAAGACCCATACGATCATGGAGCGCTGGGGATACACCGGCTCGGCGTGCATTCCCATGGCCCTCCACGACGCCCTCGCCCAGGGGCGACTGCGCAGTGGGGATCTGCTGGTCATGGTGGGTTCGGGGGTGGGCTACAACCAGGCGGCGGCAGCGTTTCGCTGGTGGTGAAGCGAGTTTGGAGGGAAGCGTGAGGACTGCAACCGTGGCAGCGGTGGTGGTGGGCGGGGGGTTGCTGGTCGCCGCTACTGTGGGGGCCTGGTGGATGTTCAAGCGGCCGCTCACCGTGCTGGAGTGGTCGTCCCGGCGCGCCTTGGCCAAAGCCGGGCTGACCGCCTCGGAGATCCCCTCGGCGGCGGGACCCCAGACGGCGTGGCGGGGGGGGCAGGGGCCAACCCTCGTGCTCCTGCACGGCGCCGGCGACCACGCTGGCAGCTGGGCGCTGGTAGCCAAGGAGCTCAGCGCCCAGTACACCCTGGTCATTCCAGATCTGGCTGGCCACGGCCGCAGCTTCCCGCGCACCGGACCCATCCACGTCGCCGACGTGCTGACCGGGCTCGAGGCGGTGGTGGGTGGGGAGGCTCGCTTGGGCCCGGTCACCGTGGTGGGCAACTCCCTGGGGGGGTGGATGGCGCTGCTTTTGGCGCACCGCCACCCCGAATGGTTCGAGCGGGCGGTGGTGATCTCCGGCGGCGCCATCCGCGGGCAGAACACCCAGGTCAAGGTCATTCCCAGCACCCGGGAGGAGGCGCGCGCCACAGTGGCAGCCACCCGCGACCCCGCCAGCCCGCCGGTGCCCGACTTCGTCCTGGACGACATCGTGCGCAACGCCCAGCGGGGGCCCCTGGGGCGTTTCGCGGCCACCGCCGCCGGCATGGGCGACTACCTCCTGGACGGGCGCCTCCACGAAGTCCAGGTGCCGGTGGAGCTGGTGTGGGGGGAGTCGGATCGGCTGATGCCCTTGGACTATGCGCGGCGGCTGGCGGAGGGCCTGCCACGGGCGCGCTTGACCACCATCCCCCGCTGCGGCCACGTGCCCCAAGTGGAGTGCCCGGCGGCACTGGTGGCGACCCTGCGGCACGTGCTGGGGGGTGAGGGCCCATGAGCCGCGGCCACGGGGGGAGGGGGCACGCCCATGCTGCATGGTGACGTCCTTGGCGAGCGCGCACGTATCACCCCTGACCGTTGTGCACTGGTGTATTTTCCAACTGGTCAGCGATTTACCTACGGTGAACTGTCGCGTCGGGCCGGCCGCTGCGCGGCGCTGTGGCGAAGGCAGCTGAGCCTCGCCCACGGTGAGCGGGTGGCGCTGCTCTCTCACAACCGCGTCGAGTTCTTGGACGCCTTCTTTGCCGCTGGCCGGTCGGGGGTGGTCCTGGTGCCCCTGTCCACCCGCGCCACCCCCCGGGAGCTGGAGAAGATCCTGAGCGATGCTGAGGTCTCGGCGGTGCTGTACGAGGGGACGTTCAACGACACGGTGCGGGCCCTGGGCGCCGCCCTCCCCCACATCCCCCACTGGATCGCCCTCGATGATCCCGCCTCCCCCAGCCACCTGGTCTACGCCCGCGAGCTTCCCGCCCAGCCCTACGTCCCCCCCTCGCCGTGTGCCCCCGACGACCTCTACTGCCTGCTGTACACCTCCGGTACCACCGGCGCCCCCAAAGGGGTGATGGTGCCCCACCGCATGGTGGCGTGGAACGGCTACAACACCGTGGCGTGCTGGGGCTTGTCGGAGACCGACGTGTCGCCCATTTTCACCCCGCTCTACCACGCCGGCGGGTTAGGCGCCTTCCTCCTCCCCATCTTCGTGGCTGGAGGCACCATCGTATTGCACCGGGGGTTCGACCCCGCCGAGGTGTGGCGCAGCATCGTAGAGCACCGCTGCACGGTGGTGCTGGGGGTGCCCACCATCTGGAAGCTGCTCGCCGAGGCCCCCGAGTTTGCCACCGCCGACCTTTCCCACGTGCGCTGGTTCATCTCGGGCGGGGCGCCGCTGCCCGTGTACTTGGTGGAGACGTATCGCAGGCGCGGCGTGGTGCTGCGGCAAGGGTACGGCCTCACCGAAGTGGGGGTCAACTGCTTCACCATGACCTCCGAAGAGGCGGTGCGCAAGGCGGGGTCCATCGGCAAGCCCCTCATGTTCACCGAGGCCCGGGTGGTGGATGCCGCCAACCGCCCGCTGGAGGCCGGCGAAGTGGGGGAGCTCGTGTTTCGCGGACCCCACGTCTCCGCCGGCTATTGGCGCAACCCGGAAGCCACTGCCGCCAGCCGCGACGCCGAGGGGTGGTTTCATACCGGCGATCTGGCGCGCATGGACGACCAGGGGTTCTTCTACATCGCCGGGCGCAGCAAGGACATGTTCATCTCCGGCGGCGTCAACGTCTACCCCGCCGAGGTGGAGGCGGAGTTGTTGCAACACCCGGGGATTCAAGACGCAGCGGTGGTGGGCGTGCCCCACCACACCTGGGGTGAGGTGGGGGTAGCGTTTTTGGTGCGGCGGCCGGGGTCGAGGGTCAGCGGCGAGGAGCTGGCCGCCTTTCTCGCCCAGCGTATCGCCAAGTACAAGATCCCAAAAGCGTTCGAGTTCGTGGAGGAACTCCCGCGCACCCCCTACGGCAAGGTGCTCAAGGGGGAGCTGGCCAAGCGCTATGGAAGCAGCCGACTCCACGGGGAGGACCGTTGATACCCAGCCTCCGCCCTAGGCGGTGCGCGCCGTTCCTTGCTAGGGTTGCACCTACAACCGCCGCCCCCCCGCCGCTCCAGCGGCGGGCCGCGGTGCTGGCGGGCGGGAGGACAAAGCCATGAGGAAACCGATCTATATCGCCGCGTATCACCAGTCTAAGTTCGGCAAGCTGGGCGCCGTCTCCATCCCCGAGATCATCGCCCAGGCCACCCACGGGGTGTGTGCCGAGATTCAGGCCGACCCCGCCATCATCGACGTCGGCTCGGTGGGGGCGGTGTGCAACATCTCCCTCAACGAGCAAGGTCTGCTGTCGGGCCTGCTGGCCGAGGTGCCGGGCATGGCGGCCAAGCCCATCGAAGGGGTGGAAAACGCCTGTGCCTCGGGGGGGCAGGCGATTCTCTCGGTGGTGCACAAGCTCCTCCTGGGCCTGGGCGAGGTGGGGATCGCCGTGGGCTTCGAGAAGATGCGCGACAACGAGGGAAAGATGGACGGCAAGGCGGTGGGCAAGGCGCTGGGCTACTTCTCCCACCCCGCCGAGCGGCAGGGCAAGGTGTACGTCTTCCCCCACATCTTCGCCGAGGTGATGAAGCTGTACATGGACACCCACGGTGTCAGCGAGGAGCAGCTGGCACAAATTGCGGTGATCGAGTACGGCAACGCCAAGTACAACCCCTACGCGCAGATGCAGAAGGTGCAGCCGACCCTAGACGACGTCATGCGCATCGAGGGGATCAACCGCTACGTGGTGGACGGCCTGCCCCTGAAGACCTACGACTGCTCCCAAATCTCCGACGGCTACGCCGCCATGATCCTGGCCACCGAGGAAGGACTCCGGCGTTTGGGTGTGGCCAAGGCGGACTGCGTGGAGCTGGCCGGCTACGCCCAGGCCACCGACCCGCTGCGCAAGGGGGTGCGGGACGTGCTGCGCCCGGCGGGGGCGCTGGCCGCCATGAACACGGCGTACGAGATGGCCGGCGTTACCGCCGCCGACGTGAGCGTGGCCGAGGTGCACGACTGCTTCACCGTCATGGCCGCCCTGGCCGCCGAAGTCCTGGGCAAGGCCCCCTACGGCCGTGGGGCGGCCTATTGGAACGAGGGCAAGGCGTCGGTGGGTGGCGAGTGCCCCATCAACACCTCCGGCGGTCTCATCGCCAAGGGTCACCCCATCGGCGCCACCGGCGTGGCCATGGTGGGGTGGTGCGCCTGGCAGCTTTTGGGCAAGGTGCCCGCCGAGCTCCAAGTCCCCAACCCGAAGGTGGCCGCCACCTTCAACATTGGCGGACCCATCTGCGCCAGCGTGTGCACCGTGCTCAAACCTGCGTCGTAAAGCCTTTTCACGTCGCCCGCCGGGCCGGGGTGAGGGCGCCCCGGCCCGGCCGGTGGTGAAGGAGGAACCATGGCGTCTGCGCCCCCCGAACCGACCCGCAGCGGCTTCGTTCACCCCGACGGTTGGAACATCTGGTACGAGTACTTCGGCGACGGCCAGCGGGAGGCGGTGGTGCTGCTCAACGGCTTAGCCATGTCCACCAAGGCCTGGTACGCCTTCCTGCCGCAGCTGCTGGACGAGTACGACGTGCTCCTCTACGACTACCTAGGCCAAGGGGAATCCTCCAAGCCGGACGTGCCCTATTCCATCACCCGCATTGCCGCTTACCTGGACGTCATCATGGACGAACTGGGACTGGCCAAGGTGCACTCCATGGGCATCTCCTACGGCGGTTTCGTGGCCATTGAGCACGCCCGCCAGTTCTGGCCGCGGCTGTACACCCTCACCCTGTCCGGCATCATCCTCTCCCGGGAGGAGCTGTTCGAGCAGTACGAGGCCATCTCCCTGCGTTTCTACCGCGAGGGGCCCGAGCGCTTTGACCTCTACACCGAGTACATGTACGAAAAGATCTTCGGCGAGGAGTTCGTGCGCCGCGTCACCCGGGCCGGCCTGGAGCCCATGCGGCATCGCTTCAAGGAGCGCTACCAGAACCAACTGCACTGCCTCATCCGGCTCACCGAGGCCCAGGAGGAGTACTTCGGGGAGCTCGACCGCCGCATGCCGGAGTATCGGGCCGTGACCACGCCGACGCTCATCATGCCGGGCGCCCAGGACCGCGCCATCCCCCTGTGGGCCCAAAAGAAGATGCTGGACATCTTCCCCAACTCCCGCTGGCTGCTGGTCCCCGACGCCGGCCACGTGGTCTACCTGGAGCGGCCCGACCTGTTCTTTCCCGCCCTCAAGGCGTTCATGGGGGCCAAATCCACCGACTTCCAGGCACCCTTCCTCTGCGCCCAGGTAGTGTGAAGGGGCCCCGCTGCTCCTGGGTCACGAAGGGCGCCGCGCGCCCCAGCACCAGGACCACCACCGCGCCTCTGCCCCCTGCCGGTGGCGCCGCCCCTGCCCCGAGGCCCGCCAACAGTCGAAAAAGGTTCACGGGCCACTACAGCGACTGGGCGCAGCGGCGCAGCCCACCGCGGGGGGGTACAATCCCCGCCCGGTTGGGCCGTTGGCCCACACCCAGGGGCGGTGCGATGGGGCGAGTCGACTGGCGGGTGCACGCAGCGCTGCTGTTCGTGCAGATTACCTTCGGGGCTTTTCCGGTGGTGGGCAAGGCCGTGCTGGTGCACCTGTCCCCCCTCGCCGTGGCCGGCCTGCGGGTGCTGGTGGCCGCGCCGGTGCTCCTCGCCCTGGCCTGGCGCCTGGAGCGCGTGCGTTTTCCCCGCGGTCACCTGAAGGAACTGGCGCTGCTCGGCTTCCTTGGGGTCTTCGCCAACCAAGTGCTGTTCATCGTGGGGCTGGCCCGGACCACCGCCACCAACGCCGCCATCTTGATGCCGTCGATCCCGGTGTTCACTGTGCTGGTGGCGGCGGTACTGGGAGTGGAGAGGCTGTCCAAGCACCGGGCCCTCGGGGTGGGGCTGGCGGTGGTAGGGGCGCTTGTCCTCTTAGATCCCACGAGCTTTTCGCTAGCTGGCGGAACTTCCCTTGGGGACGTGTTGATCCTCCTCAACTGCCTCGCCTACGCGGCCTATCTCGTGCTGCAGCGCCCCCTGCTGCAGCGCCTGCCGGCCCTCACCTTGATCGCCTGGGCGTTCGTGTTGGGAGGTGTGGGGGTGCTGGCGGTGGCGGTCCCCAGCTTGGCCGCGGCGCCCTTGGCCGTTGTGCCTGCGGCGGCGTGGGTAGGCACGGCCTACATCGTACTGATTCCCACCGCGCTTAACTACGCCCTCAACACCTGGGCGATCCGCCGCTCCTCGGCGGCCCTGGCAGCCACCTACACCACCCTGCAACCCGTGGTGGCCGCCCTGTTGGGCACGGCGTTCTTGGCCGAGCGGGTGGGGGTGCGGCAACTGGCAGGTTTTACCCTCATCGTCGGTGGCCTGGCGATCTTGGGCGGACCGGGACAGAGGCGAGGTAGGCAATAATGACCGCGAGGGGAGACGGCATGGACGGCCCCGTGAGCTTCGAAACTTTCTGGACCTGGTTACTGAAGCACCACAACTGCATCCTGCGCGCCGGCACCGAAGACGCCGTGCTGTACGACGACGACGACCTCCACTGGCACTTCGCCCAGGAGGACGGCTCCACCTGGGTCGTGCAGCTCTACCGCGGTAAGCAGATCGCTGCGGAGCTGTTCGTCGACCCGGCACGGGTGAGCTACGTACAGGTGGTGCCTGGCGAGGAAGAGGTCTCCTTCGAGCTGGTGCAGGAGGACGAGCACGGCGCCTACGTGGCGTACCTCTTCGTGCTGTCCCACGGATTCGATAGCGAGGACCGGCCGGAGCGGCCGCGGGTGCACTGACCCCCGTTCCACTTCCTCCTGCACAGGAAAGGCTTTACTTAGCCAGGGCTACCCCCGTCGCCGGAAGGTGCGCTCAAACTCTGGCGCTGGGCGCGGGCGCGCAGCAGCTGAGCGAACGCTTTCATCGCCGCCAAGGCGCGGGGAAAGCCTACGTACAGGGCAGCGTGGATGATGGTCTCCCGCACCTCCCGTTCGCTGGCCCCGACGTTGAGGGCCCCCTGGAGGTGGGTGGTAATCTCGGGCGGGCTGCCCAGGGCGATGAGCAGCGAGACGGCCTGCAGTTCGCGGGCTTTGAGGTCCAGCCCGGGCCGCCCCATCACCTCCTCGTAGGCGAACTCCATCACGTAGCGAGCCAGGTCGGGGTCAGCCTGGACCAGGGCCCGCTCGATGGCTGCGGTCTGCTCCCCCCAGATGCGCTCCCGCACGGTCATGCTAGGAGTATGCCGCAGCCGCGGCGCTGCCGCCACTGCACGGTACAATCCCCGCCATGGCCGACCTGCTGGAATGCCTGGTGCAAATCAGGGCGCTGGCCGAGACCCCCCGCCGCCTACACCACCTGGCCCGGCACGCCGAACCCGCCGCTTGGCCGCGCAAACCCGACGCCGGCACCTGGGCTCCCATCGAGGTGCTGGCACACCTGGCGGACGCCGAGCTGTTCTTCGCCACCCGCCTGCGCCTCATGCTCACCGCCGAGCGGCCGACCCTGGAGGCGTACGACCAAGAGGCGCTGGCCGCCCGCTCGAACTACCTGGCGTGGCCGCTGCAGCAGGCGCTGGAGCGCTTCACCCAGCGCCGCGAGAGCAACCTGGAGCTGCTTTCCACCTGCAGCGCCGCGGATCTGGAGCGGGTGGGCCTGCACCGCCAGCGCGGCCCAATCACCGTAGCCGACCTAGTCGCACTGATGCTTGCCCACGACACTGCCCACACGGGGCAGATCCGCACTCGCCTCGGCCTTGCCAACCGTTAAGGATGTACCCAGCAGGAAAGGACTCCCCATGGCCAAAGTCAGCCTCTTCAGAGACTTCAACCGGACGTTTTGGCTTGCCAACGTCATGGAGCTGTTCGAGCGCGCCGCCTACTACGGGCTCAATTCGGTGCTCGCCGTGTACTTGACCCTGGAGGTGGCGGCCGGGGGGATCGGCGCCTCGGAGCAGGAGGTGGGATTCCTGCAGTCCATCCTGTACGCCCTGGTGTACGTGTTGCCCATCCTCGGCGGAGCGCTGGCCGACCGCTACGGCTACCGGCGCATGCTGTTGGTTTCGTTTTCCCTGCTCACCGCAGGGTACTTCGCCGCCGGCTACACCTCCACGTACGCGCTGGTCTTTCTCGCCCTCCTGCTCATGGGCACCGGCGCCGGCCTGTTCAAGCCCATCATCTCCGGGACCATCGCACGCACCACTGACGCGCGCACTTCGGCGCTAGGGTTCGGCATTTACTACTGGATGATCAATCTGGGTGCTTTCCTAGCGCCGCTGGTGGTGAGTTACCTGAAAGGGTTCTCCTGGCGCTACGTGTTTGCCGCTTCCGCCGCCTACGTCGGGCTCATGCTGATCCCCACCGCCCTGCTGTTTCGCGACCCCCCCCCGCCCGGCCAGCAGCGCCTCCCTGGCCGCCACCCTCAAGGGCGCCGCCGAGGTGCTGGCCGATGCCCGCTTCATGCTCATGATCGTCGTCTACTCCGGCTTTTGGGTGCTGTACTTTCAGAACTTTGGCTCGGTGCTGTGGTACCTGCGGGATTTTGTGGACCGCCAGCCGGTGAGCGACGCGGTCACCGCCACCTTCCACGCCATCGGCCTCCCCTGGACCTTTACCTTTGACGCCGAACACGTGACGGTGATCAACGCCGGCGTGATCATCCTGCTGCAGGTGGTGGTCAGCCGCCTGGTGCGGGAGCGCGCGGCGCTGCCCACCATGGTCACGGGGATGGCGCTGGGCGCGGTGGGGTTTGGGCTCCTCGCTGCCTCCCGCAACCCCTGGGTGTTCATCGCCGGTATCGCCGTCTTCACCCTCGGCGAAATGACCGCCCACCCCAAGTACTACAGCTTCATTGGCCTCATCGCCCCGGCCGAGCGCAAGGCGGTGTACCTGGGCTACGCGTTCCTGTACGGCGTCTTCGGTTCCCTGCTGGGTTCCAACCTGGGTGGCTTTCTCTACGAGCGCCTGCTCAAGCCGGCGCTGGGCACCCCCGCCGCCGACGACCGCGCCCGACTGTTGTGGACCCTCTTTGCGGTGCTGGATGTGGTAGCGGTGCTAGGACTGATCGCCTTTGCCCGCGCCTTCGGCGAAGACACCGAGGCGACGCGGCGGCGCGCCGCCCGGGTGATGCGCGCCGTCTACGCGGGGATCGGCGTGGTGGGCGCGGCGTTCCTGGTGGCGGGCCTGACGGCCACCCCCGCCCAACCCAAGACGGTGGTGCAGGCCGGCATCTTCTTGCTGCTGGCGGCGGGGGGCCTCGCGGTGACGGGCGCGCGCCGCTGAGCACCCGCCCACACCGCCCATCTGGCAGTCAACGAGCCGGCACGGCGCCCACGCCAAACGGGGTTGCTCCTCCTCCGCCACGCCCGCAAAGCTCACGAACACCGCGATGCTGAAGCGCTGGGTGGGCACCAGGGGCGCCTCGGGGTCTGCGGGGATGGCCTTCTCGGGCAGTTCGGCCAGCAGCAGGACCGCGTCCACCCCCAGCTTGGTGGCGGTGGCGGCGAGCCGTTGCAAGCGTGTCTCCTCGCCGGCTCCTAGAGGTGGTGCCAAGGGCTGCACGGCGATGATCCAGTAGTCCTCCTCGGGCTCCGCCACGTAGAACTCCACCTCATCCACTACGGTCAACGGGGGACCTACCTCTTGGGGCCACACCCCCAGCGGCAGCGCCGAGACGGCCGCTCCCAGCAGCAGCGCCGCGGCGGTCACGACGCCACCTCCGGGGCGAGCCGCTCCACCCCTCCCAGGTACGGGCGCAGCGCCGCCGGGACCACCACCGACCCGTCGGCCTGCTGGTAGTTCTCCAGCACCGCGATGAGGGTGCGCCCCACCGCCAGCCCCGAGCCGTTCAGGGTGTGGAGAAAGCGCGGCTTGCCGCCCCCCGCCGGGCGGTATTTGAGGTCCGCCCGCCGCGCCTGGAACTCCTCGCAGTTGGAGCAGGAGGAAATCTCCCGGTAGCACTCCTGGCCCGGCAGCCACACCTCCAGATCGTAGGTCTTGGCGGCGGCAAACCCCATGTCGCCGGTGGCCAAAGTGACCACCCGGTACGCCAGCTCCAGGCGCTGGAGCACCGCTTCGGCGGCGGCGGTGAGGCGCTCCAGCTCGGCGTAGCTGGTCTCAGGCGTGGCCAGGTGGACCAGCTCCACTTTCAGGAACTGGTGCTGGCGGATCAGGCCCCGCACGTCTCGGCCGTAGGACCCCGCCTCGGCGCGGAAGCACGGCGTTAAGGCGCAGTAGCGGCGGGGCAAGGACGCCTCCTCCAGCACCTCGCCGGCGTGCAGGTTGGTCACCGGGACCTCGGCGGTGGGCACCAGGTAGTAGTCGGTGCCCTCCAAGTGGAAGAGATCCTCGGCGAACTTGGGCAGCTGCCCCGTGCCGGTGAGGGCACGGCTGTTGACCAGGTACGGCACCGCCACCTCCCGGTAGCCGGCGGCGCGGTGCAGATCCAGCATAAACGCTGCCAGCGCTCGCTCCAACGCTGCGCCGGCCCCCCACAGCACGGCGAAGCGAGCCCCCGCCACCGCCGCCGCCCGCTGGAAGTCCAGGATGCCCAGCGTTTCCCCCAGCTCCCAGTGGGGTCGAGGGGGGAAGGCGAAGGCCGGCGGCTCGCCCCAGGTGCGCTCCACCCGGTTGGCGGATTCGTCGGGCCCCACCGGCACCGACGGGTGGGGCAGGTTGGGGATGGCCAGCTCCAGCCGCTCCACCTCCTCGCGGGCCGCCTTGGTCTCCCCCTCCAGCTCAGCGATGCGCGCCCCCAGCGCGGCCATGCGGGCGCGCAGCGCCTCCGCCTCGGCGCGCTTGCCGGCGGCGAACAGCGCCCCCACTTCCTTGGAGCCGCGGTTGCGCTCCGCCAGGATTCCCTCCAGTTCCCCCTGCAGCGCCCGCCAGCGGGCATCGGCGGCCAGCAGGGCATCCAGCGGCGCGTCCGAACGCCGCGTCGCCAACGCCGCCCGCAGACGGTCGGGGTCCTGTCGGTACAGCTCGCGGGGTAGCATGATCTGTCTCGCCTCCCGGCCCATTCTGGCGCAGCGCGGCGAGGGCAATCAACGGCCGCCGTCGCCGGCGACGGCCTCGCCCGCACCGGCGAGCACCTCCAGCCGGGGGTTGCGCACCTGCAGCCCCAAGACGCGCCTGTGCTCCCCCTCGCCGCGGGCGGCAGGCACGACCGTGTGGTCGGAGAGAAAGCAGTACTCACAATCCCGGGGAGCGGATTGGAAGGCGAATGTAACGCCCACTGCCCTCCCGAACCGACCATCTTGGGGGCCTCAAGAGTGATCAGGTGAGACCCCGAATTACCGAAAGGGAACCCGCCAAAGCATTTTGATGTCCACTGGCACTATCTCATGACGTAGAGGCGGACCATGGTGAAAAGCAACCATCGCTTGGTCAGTGGCATGGACGACTGGGTTGGCGACCACACCCAGGTCGCCGGCAACCAACCCCTGCCAGCGGTCCAGAAACTTGTACCGTTTTCGCCGAGATTTTGCCCGGCATTACGTTCGTCCCCGTCAGCTATGAGGTTCGCCGGGCCACGGTACCCCCACTGCAGGGTTGTCCACCCAGCTGGGTTTCTTCCTGTACACAATGCTGCGGCTCTGGACACCGTGACCGACCGGAACCAGCGCCCTGAACGTCCGCTCATGCCATCTCGGCCTGGACGCCGGCATGCACGACTTGGGCCAGCTGCCGCCGACAGCAAGACATTGGACTGCCGCGCCCACCGTCCCAGCATGCCCGCCCAGCGTGGGACGAAATTAGGGGTCGGTGGGTCAGCGCCACTGCGGTGGCCGAATCGCTGCAACGCTGCGATCTCCGCCGCGGGTTGCGGCCCATGTACCATCTCTGGCGAGGAGATACGACCAGGGTTCTGTGGGCCTCCAGCCAGGCAAACCAAGGAAGTACTCGCCACCGCTGATCAGGTCGCCGCTGTGCCGGCGCCGCCAGGGGGAGGGAGGTTGACCTGGCACTGCACCGTAGGACAGCGCTGCAGCACAGGCATGCGTGGGCGATCCTGTGGGCGGCCGGTAGCGGCGACAAGCAGCCGGTAAAGCACACCCCACAACCCCGGACGCCAACCAGAACTTCGCCGATTTTTGGCGCCATTGCACCCCTTTTTCGAGGCCATGAATCTACCGGGAGATGGAAGCAGAACCAATACCGACAGCTGCTCGGAGCGTGAGCGTTCAACGGCCGAACCTGGAAGATTCGTATACTCTCGCTGGTGGTGTACCCTCGTCTGCTAGCACTGGCACCGCTGTTCGGTTTCGGCGTCCTAGCAGCAGTGCTCATCGCCGCAGGGGAGCTGCCGTGGCTGGAAGGGGTGTGGGCGGTGTCGGCGGTGGTGGCGGCTTTCGCGCCCACCGGGTGGATCGCCCCCCGGGGGTGGCAGCGGCGCGTGGCGGAGGCGGGCCTCCTCCCCCTTGCGTACGCCCTCACCATGCTGGGCGACCCCACCCTGCGGCGCTTCGCCCTCCCGCCCCTGCTGGTGCTCGCCGCCTGGGGGGCGGTGGCGGCCGCCCTGGCCCGCGCCCCGGCGCAGCTGGCGCCGCTGCTGGCGGCTTCTTTGGCGGTGGCGGGACGCGCCGCCGGCGGTCTCGGCCTCGCCGGCTACCCCTGGCTGGTGGTGCTGGCGGCCCTGGTGGCCAGCGGCGCGGTGCCGGCGGCGGTGGCTCGGCGCTGGGGGCCTCACAGCGGCCTCGCCACCGCCCTGCTGGTGCCGTGGCTGCCCTACGCCGAGCGCCCATGGCTGCTGGCGGGCGCCGCGGGGGCGGTGGCCGCCGCGCTGCTGCTGCCCAAACTGGGGGAGCCTCTGGAGCCCCTGGCGGCTCGCTGGGTTCCCCCCGCCGCTGCGGTGGCCCTTGTCGCGGCGGCGCTGGAGACCTGGGGAGGTCTGCCGCTGGCGCAGCTCTTCCCTGCCGCCGGCTGGCTGGCCGGGATTGGTGCGGTGCTGGCGTTGGTCGTGGCCGGCCGTTTTCCCCCCGCCGTGGCGGGGGCGGCGTGGCTGGGGGCGGCGTGCCTGCTGGGCCCGGTGCAGCCGGCGCCCCCGGACCGCGCTGGGCTTACGCTGGACGCCGGCTCCCCCGCTGCTGCCCTGCCACCCGGTACGGGGGGTACCTACCTGGTAGACCTAGCGCTGGCCAACGCCAGCGCCCTCACCGAAGGCACTCCGGTGGCCGAGCTCCACATCGGTGGCGAAAGGTGCATCCTGCGCGCCGGCGAGCACACCGCCGAGTGGGCGTTCCAGCGCCCCGACGTGCGAGCTAGTGTCGCCCACTCCCTGCCCCGGTGGGTGGTGTGGCGACCCGATGGCCAGGGGCGGGGCGCGCTGTGGGGGGTGGCGGGAAGGGTAGAGGTCTCGGTGCCGGCCGGCGTTGCGCCGGTGCTGCGCCGGGCTGCGGAGCTGCCCCCCCAGACCTCTCTGGCGATCTCCACCGCTGGTCCTTCCCTCCCCACCCCCCCTCGCACCTGGACACTGCCCACGTGGCTGGTGGCGTGCGCGTTGGCGGTGGGGCTGCTGCAGCTGTGGAGCGGCACCTGGCGGCGTCCGGTGGCTGCGCTGCCGTGGGTGCTGCTGGCGGCGGCGGCGGCGCTGGCGCGGGCGCCGGTGGAGCCGCTGCGGCTGCTGGTCGAGCGGCACGGGGTGGATCTCTGCCTCGCCGCACTGTTGGCCGCTTGGCTGCCAGCGGCCCGTTGGTGGCTGGCCCGCCGTCGGATGTTCGTCACCGCCGCCACCCTACTGCTGCCGCTGGCCGTGGCGGCGGCTTACCTCCACCAAGGGGGTGGGGATGAACAGTACCACCTCATCGTCCTGCGCTCCCTGGTGCAGGACGGCGATCTGGACCTGAGCAACAACTACGAGCTGGAACGCGTCCCCGGCAACCGCATCTACGTTTCGCCGATCTGGCTGCACTCCCCCATCCTGGCCATGCTGCTGGCACCCGGTTTCTTCCTGGCCGGCCGAGCCGGCGCCCTGGCCCTGCTGGCTTTGGCGGGGGCGGGCCTGGTGGCGGTGCTCGCCCGCTTGGGCAGCTCCTTGCGGCTCCCGGACAGGAGTGTCTCCGGCATGGCTGTGGCAGCCCTGGTGAGCTTTCCCCTCGCCACCTTTGCCACGCAGCTGTGGACGGAGATCCCCGGGGCGTTGGCCGCGGCGGCGGCGACGGCACTCATGCTGGCACCAGGGCCGGCGGTGGTCGCCGCTGCGGCGGTGGCGATCCTGGCCACCGGCCTGAAAACGCGGCTGGGCCTGGTGGCGTTCCCACCCCTGGCGACGGGCCTCTTCTGGCGTTGGGGGCAGCGCCGCCGCTGGGTCGCCTTGGCCCTCTTCGGGGGGGCCGTAGTGGCCGCCCTGGCGGTGGCCACCGCCATCTACGGCCACCCCTTAGGGCCGATCCGCCGCTTTCACCACCTTCTCCCCACCAACTTTCGCCAACCAGCGATCTCCCTCCTCGGGCTGCTGTTCGACTGCGCCGGGGGATTGCTTTTTGCGTCTCCCGTGGCGGTGGTGGGGTTGGCGGGACTGGCGCGGCTGTGGCGGCTGGGGAGCGCGCCCATTCGGGGGCTCGTGCTGGGGGGGGCGGCGACGCTGGTTTTCCTGTTGCCTTCCCACGAGTGGTACGGGGGGGGCAGCCCGCCGGCCCGCTACCTGGTGCCGGTTTTGCCGGTCTTGCTCCTGGCGCTGGCGGTTCTCCTGGCCACCCCCTCGGCTGTGCGGGGGCTTGCGGTTGTGGCCCTGCCACCCAGTGTGCTGGTGTGGTGCATCTTTGTGACTCGTCCACACTTGGCCTTCAACCCAGGGGACGGGGGGTGGTGGTTGGGCAATGCGCTGGCGCAGCGTTTCGCCGCCGACACCCGGGCGGTGTTTCCGTCGTTCCTGGTACCCACCGGGGCGACCCTGTGGGTGCCGGTGGCAGTGGTGGCGGCGGCGGCCGCAGTCTACCTTGTACAGCGCCGACGGCCCGGCGCCCTGCGCACCCTGAGCCGCCTCGTCGTGCCGATTTGGCTCGCCGGCGCTGCGGCGCTGGTGGCGACATTGGCCTGGCGCACCGACCGGGTGGTGGAGCTGGAGGCCGCCCAGGTGCTGCGCCAGGGAGGGTCTCCTGAACCACCGGAGGGAACCTTCTCCCGCTTTCTGTACCCCAACGGCTGGCGCCTAGGGGCGGGAGAGGGCGTGACTGTACCGCTGCGCCTGCCGGCTGGCGCAGTCGTGGAGCTGGTGGCTAAGGGAGGGGACCTGGTGGAGGCGCGCTGGGAGGGACACCAGGGGGTTATCGTCCTGCTCTTCACCCCCACCTTCGAGCGCTACCCCATGCCGCCGCCTCCGGGCCCTGGTCGCCAATATTTGCACCTTCGCACCCTGGGCGCGGGCCCGGTGGAGGTGGTGCTGGACCGCCTGGAGGTGCGGCGGCCATGAGCGTGGCGGTGGTGATCGTCACCCACGCCCACGCCCCCACGTTGCCCGCCACCTTGGCCGGCCTCGCCAACCAAACCTCGCCACCGGAAGAGGTGGTGCTGGTGGACAACGCTTCCAGGGACGACAGCGTGGCGTGCGCCGCGCCCTTCGCCGGCCGCCTGCCGCTGGAGGTGGTGCGCTGGCAGGAGAACCGCGGCTTTGCCGCGGCTTTCAACGAGGGGGTGCGGCGCAGTGGGGCGCCCTGGGTGATGTCCTTGAATCCCGATTGCCGGTTGGCGGAGGACTTCCTGGCGATCTTGACGGCGCGCGCCGCTCAGCACCCCCGCGCCGGCTCCGCGTGTGGCTTACTGCTGCGGGCCCGTGGGGGTGAGCTGGCTGCCACCGAGGTGGTGGATTCAGCCGGCATGGTCATGAGCCCCGCCGGGCGTCACTTTGACCGGGGGGCAGGTGCGCCGCTTTGTGGCGACCTGTGTCGGCCTGCCTGGGTGTTCGGCGCCACCGGCGCAGCGGCTCTCTACCGCCGGGAAGCCCTGGAGGATGTAGCCTACCCGGGGGGTGAGGTGATGGACGAGACGTTCTTCGCCTACCGGGAAGACGCCGACTTGGCCTGGCGGCTGCAGCGGCGCGGCTGGCAGTGCCTGTACGAACCGGCGGCGCGGGGTGCCCACGCCCGCGGCCTGCAACCGGAGCGGGGACGGCGGGGTAAAGAGGCCATCAACCGGCTCTCGGTGCGCAACCGCTTCCTGCTGCGCTGGAGCAACGCCGATTGGAGCTGGCACGTGGCGTGCTTTCCCGCCTGGCTGCTGCGCGACCTGGTGGTGCTGGCGGCCTGTCTGACGGTGGAGCGCTCCTCACTGCCGGGACTGCAGCAAGCATGGAAGCTGCGCCGCCACCAGCGGCGCCGGGGCGCTGCCAACCATCGCCGGGCCATCGTTTCGTCGTGGCGTCTGGCGAGGTGGTTCTACCCCTGGGGCCGGGTGCGCTCCCTGGGTGGTGGCTGATGCACGTGGCCATCCTGGGCACCCGGGGCGTTCCGGCCCGCTACGGCGGCTTCGAAACCTTCGCCGAGGAGCTGGGGGCACGCCTGGCGGCGCGGGGTCATCGGGTGACGGTGTACACGCGGCGTCACCTGGCCTCCCCCGGCCTGCATGAATACCGCGGCGTGCGGCTCAAGGTGCTGCCCGCCCTGCGCACCAAAGCGCTGGAGACGCTGTCTCACACCACCCTCTCGGCGCTGGATCCGGGGCTCGCCCACGCCCACGTGGTGCTGTTGTGCAACGCCGCCAACGCCGTTCTTATCCCTCTGCTGCACGCCCGCGGTCTGCCCGTGGCCCTCAACGTGGATGGCCTGGAGCGCAAGCGGCGCAAGTGGGGGGCCCTGGCCCGGCGCTACTATCTGCTGGCCGAACGGCTGGCAGCGCGCTGGGCGGACGTGCTTATTACCGACGCCCGGGTGATCCAGCGCTACTACCGGCGCGCCTGGCGGCGCCCCTCGGTGATGATCCCCTACGGCGGCGATCTGCCTCTACCCCGCGGTACGTCCACCCTCGCCACCTTGGGATTGAAGCCGCGGGGGTACTTCCTTTACGTCTCCCGCTTTGAGCCGGAGAACAACCCCGACCGGGTCGCCGCTAGCTACCGCGCGGTGCCCGGCACCCTGCCGCTGGTGCTGGTGGGGGGGGCGCCGTACGCCGCCGCCCTCACCCGCCGCGTCCACGCCCTTGCCGCTGCGGACCCGCGTATCATCCTCCCCGGGCCGATCTACGGCGAGGGGTACCGGGAACTGCTGTTCCACGCCCGGGCGTACATCCATGCCACCGAGGTGGGCGGTACCCACCCAGCTCTGGTGGAAGCCATGGGCGCCGGTCAGATCATCTTTTTTCTCGATAACCTCGCCAACCGGGAAGTGGTGGGAGAGGCGGGCGTGGACTTCCGCTTCGACGGCGAGCCGCACCTGGCCCAGGTGCTAGGCGAGTACCTAGCCCACCCCTGGCTTTATGAACCGCTGCGGGCGGTGGCCCGCGCCCGGGTTGCCGACCGTTACCGGTGGGATACGGTGGCCACCGCCTACGAACACCTCCTGGAGGAGCTGTGCTCAAAGAATCGGTGACCCTCGTCGCCTACCGCCGTCTGGTGGTCGACGTGCTCGCCACGGCAGCGTCGTTCCTGCTGGCCCACCAGCTGCGCTCGCACCTGCTCCCACTGTTCCTCCCCAAGCTTTTCCCGGGCGGCCTTTACCCCATCGCCCAGTACTTGCCTGTCCTGGCGGTGGTGGTGCCAGTGTGGGGAGCGCTGCTGGCGGCCCACCGGCTGGCCACCCCGGGAGCCATGGTTTCCCTGGGGCGGGAGGTGCTACAGCTGGCGCGGGTGGTGGGGTTGGGGGTGGGAGGAGTGGCGGCGGCCTCTTACCTGTTGCGGGTGCAGTTCATCTCGCGACCGTTCCTCGTCCTCTTCGCCCTTACCAACCTGGCGGTGCTGGCGGCGTTACGCCTGGCCGAACGCCGCACCGCATGGGGGCGGGCGCTGGTGAAAGCCCCCGAACGGGTGGTGGTGGTGGTGGGCGATGGCCCACGGGCACACCAGGTGGCGCGCCTGGTGGAACAGCACCGTCATTGGGGGTTCCGGCTGAAGGGCCTGCTCACCGTGGATGAAAAGGAGGGGGGAACGTCGGCACCGTATCCCATCCTTGGCACCGTCGCCGACCTGGCTGAGATTCTGACCGGTTCGGTGGTGGATGAGGTCCTCCTGGCGGTACCCACGCGGCAGTTGGGCGAGCTGGAAGACGCCCTGCTGCAATGCCAAGAGCTGGGGGTGCGGCTGCGCGTGGTGCTGCAGCCCTTCCCCCACCTCAAGCCGCGCGTCGAAGTGGAGACGCTACAAGGGGTGCCGTTTCTCACCTTCGCCACCTCCCCTACGGCCCCCCTGGCTCTGTTCACCAAGCGTGTCATGGACGTGGTCCTGAGCGCCGCGGCGCTGGTCGCCTCCTTACCGTTGTGGCCGGTCATCGCTCTGGCCATACGCCTCTCCTCGCCGGGCCCGGTTTTTTACCGGCAGGAGCGCTGCGGCCTGCACGGACGCCGCTTCACGCTGCTGAAGTTCCGCACCATGACCGCCGACGCCGAGGCGCGGCGCCAGGAAGTGGCACACCTTAACGTGGTCAACGGACCCGCCTTCAAAGCCCCCGACGACCCCCGTATCACCCCCGTGGGCCGCGTCTTGCGTCGCTTCTCCCTGGACGAGCTGCCGCAGCTGTTGCACGTTCTTAAAGGGGAGATGTCGTTGGTGGGGCCGCGGCCGCCGCTGCCGGAAGAGGTGGAACGGTACGAGCCGTGGCAGCGGCGGCGGCTGGCCATGAAGCCGGGGATTACTGGTCTGTGGCAAGTGTCGGGCCGGTCAGAGCTGGACTGGGCGACGTGGATGGAGCTGGATCTGGCCTATATCGACTCGTGGTCGCTGTGGCTGGACATCACGATCCTGGCGCGGACGCTGCCGGCGGTGCTGGCCGGGCGAGGGGCTGCGTGAGGGGGATGCGCACCGTACCCGAACGCACGTTGCTGGTCATACGCTCCTCGCCCCACAGGTAGCCCTTGGGGGAACCCCCCTGGGGAGCCCCGGCCCAGGCCAGCAGGGCGCCGATACTGAGCGCCAAGGCGCTGGTCGCCACCATCGTCCCCCAGCCGGTGGCCCGCCGGCGCACCAGCGGGGCCCTCGTCACCAACCACCCGGAGCCCACCACCGCCAGGCCCAGCACCGCCCCCGCCACCACCGTGGCGGCGGTGCGCGGGTGCCAGCCCCCCAGCCAAACCCCGAGGAGCCAAAAGGTCAGCGGTGGTCCGGCGTGCAGGAGAGGGATCATGAGCCGGCGGCGGCGGGTCGGCCCGCCCGGCGCCAACCACAAGGGCGAGGCCAGACGCAGGGCGGCCATGGTGGCACCCACCACGCCGGCGCCCGCCGCCAGCAGCACCACCAGCACCGACGGCACCCGCCAGAAGGTGTCGAGCCCCGCCGCCGGACCGTCCACCACGCCCAAGGACGGCGCCAGCCCCAGCCCCAGCACGGCCGCGGCGGTGGCCGTGTGGTACACGGCGAGCTCGCTGACCCACCCCTGCCCCGACGGCATGAACGGCGGCAGCAGCAGCGCCAGCAGCAGCGGCAGGAGCAGCGGAGGCAACCAATAACCGGCGAGGGCGGCGCGGGTTGCCGAGAATCCTACGCCCGGCTGGTTGACCAGCGCCCAGGGTTGCGACCCCCACGGGGCCGACAGGCCGATCCACTCCCCGCCGACCACCATCACCCCAACCCCCTGGGCGGCGGGCAGCAGCAGCCACACCAATGGCCACAGCGCCACCGCCAGCAGCCACGATAAAAGGAGCACCCGAGGTTGCAGCGTATGGGTAATCACCCCCGTATCATACCGCCATGGCAAGAGCCCCTCTCGCCGCCCTCGTTGCTCTCGTCTCGCCCCTGGCAGCTGCCGGCCAGGCAGTCACCGAGTGGTTCACCACCCGCGGGGTGCCAATCTCGGTGGTGGAGGTGGCCGGTGCCGATGTGGCCCACGTGGCCACCCTGGTGCCCCCCGAGACGGCGGTGCCGGCGCAGTTGGGTGGGTTCCAGGTGGAGACGCGGCCCACCGCCCTGGGAGTGGTGGTGGAAGTCACGGTGCCGGTTTTCGCTGCCGTCCCGGCGCTGGCCGCCCTGGGAGCCGCTTTGGAGGGGCGGGGGGCTGGCGCCCTGGTGGTGCTGGGCGGAACGCCGGCACGGGAACTGGCGGTGGCGGGAGGGGCGCTGGAGAAGGTGCCGTTGGTGGCCGCTCCCCGGCGGGCGTGCCTGTGGGCGGAGGGCAACGTGTCACTGCTGCGCGGCTCGCCCGAGCGGCTGGAGCTGCTCCTGCCGCTGCCGGGCCCCGACGACCCTCGCTGGGATCTCCTCCCAGCGCTGGAGGCGTGGCTGCGCCGTCGACTGGCGCAGCGCTGGGCGGCGCTCACCACCTCCCTTGATCTGCGCGACGCCTGCCCCCGCCTGGCGATTCGCGTCCCCTCTCCCACCGAGCCCCCGCGCGCCGTGCTGCCCAGGCTGCGGGAAGCGATCCGGGAGCTGGCCGCGGCGACCCCGACCCAGGAGGAGGTGGAGGCGGTGGCCAGCAGTCTCGACCGCTGGCGAGCCGGCTGGGCGGTGGACGGTCGGACGGCGGCCCGGGAGCTGGTGCTCCGGCGCGCCGCCGGCGGCCGCGTCGCCTCGACCCTCGCCCCCCCGTACGTGGACGCCGAGGCGCTGGCGGCGCTGGCACGGAGTGTTCTGGGTGGCCAGGCGGGCGAGGCGGTGGTGGTGGAAACCGAGCGCCGGCCAGTGGAGGACGCTCCCGAAGAGCTGGAGAACGGGGTGCTGCTCGCCTGGCGCTGGGTGCCCTCGGTGGTGGGGGTGGTGGGGGTGGCGCTTGGGGGGGTGGATCCCGAACTGGGGGAGGGGGTCTTGGGACAATTGGCCTCCGAGGCGGCGCGGGAGGGGTGGCACGCCCTCCTGGACACGGTGGCCGGCGTGCCCGCCATCGCCCTCGCCGTCCCTGTCGACGACCTGCCGGCGGTGCTGGAGGCCGTTGCCTCGACCTTGGGCGAGGCGGCCGCAGGGCCCGCTCCGGGGGGCGGCAGCCAGGTGGTCGCTGCCCTCGCTCTGGCCACAGAGATCTCGGGCAGCACCGTGGCGGTGGCGGTGTGGGCACCGCCCGAGGCGGACGTGGTGCGCGAGGCAGCGCTCAAGTTCTTCAGCGGCCTGCCGCCGGCCAAGGTGCGCAGCACCGTACCTCTCTCCCCCGGGCTGACCCAGCTGACGGGCGTTGGTGAGGCGGTCATTCACGCCGTGCTAGAGCTACCCCTTGGCCTGCCCGGGTGGTTGGCCGGCCACGTCCTGGCGGGGCGCTGGCAGCGCCTGGGCGGTACCCGGGTTCGCTGGCTCGCTCCCGCCGGTCGCCCGGTGCTGGAGCTGACCGCCAGCAGCGACGGTCACGTGCCGGGACTGGACGCGCGCCTGGCTACCCTGTGGCCCACCCTGTGCGCCCCCGCCACCGCCGAGGAGGCGGCCGGCGCGGCGGCGCAGCTGCGGGCGAGGTTGTACGGCGATCCCGCGCGGGCAGCCATGCGCACAGCGGCGGCGCTGTTTTTCCCCCACCTCCCGCGGCAGGAGGAGCTGCTGGGGGTGGAGGCGGAGGAGATCTCCGGGGCGCTGGCGTCGCTACCGGCGTGGGCGCAGCTGCCGCGCCTGGGCCGGGGACCCGAGCCGCTGCTGGCCGCCCCACCCCCGGGGCCCGGTGTGCGAAAATCCCCGCCCCGGCGCCCCCGCGGGCCCGGGGGAGGGTAGCGATGCCGAAGGAGGTGGCGGAGCAGCTGGAGCTCTTACTCAAGGGGTGCGTGGACGTGGTACGGCCCGAGGAGTTGCAGGAGCGGTTGGAGACCGCCACCCGGGAGGGGCGGCGATTGACGGTGAAGGTGGGGTTCGATCCCTCAGCCCCCGACCTGCACCTGGGTCACACGGTGCTCATCCGCAAGATGCGGCACTTCCAGCAGCTGGGCCATCGCGTCATCTTCTTAATTGGCGACTTCACCGGCATGATCGGCGATCCCACTGGCAAGAAGGCCACCCGCCCGCAGCTCACCCGAGAGCAGGTGCTGGCCAACGCCGAGACCTACAAGCGGCAAATCTTCAAGCTGCTGGACCCGGGCGCCACGGTCATCGACTTCAACGCGCGCTGGCTGGGCGCCCTCACCTCCGAGGAGTGGATCCGCCTCACCGCCCGCGTCACCCTGGCGCAGATGCTGGAGCGCGATGATTTCTCCCGCCGTCTGGCGGCCGGCGAGCCCATCGCGCTGCACGAACTGCTCTACCCGGTGGCGCAGGCCTACGACTCGGTGGCCCTGGCCGCCGACGTGGAGCTGGGGGGCACCGACCAGCTGTTTAACCTGTTGGTGGGGCGCGACCTGATGGCGAAGCTGGGGCTGCCACCGCAAATTGTTATGACCGTGCCCCTGCTGGCAGGGCTGGACGGCGTCGAGAAGATGTCTAAATCCCTGGGTAACTACGTGGCGGTGGAGGATCCTCCGCAGGAGATGTTCGGCAAGCTCATGTCCATCTCCGACGCCTTGATGTGGCGGTACTGGACGCTGCTCACCGATCGCTCGCCGACGGAGGTTCAGCAGCTGCAGAGGGACGTGGCCGCAGGCGCCCAGCACCCCATGGAGGTGAAGTTCGCCCTCGCGCGTACCATCACCGCCGATTTTCACGGGGAGCAGGAGGCGGCCGCCGCCGAGGCTCACTTCCGCCTGGTGCACCAGCGCCGTCAGGTGCCGGAGGGGGTGGAGCGGAGGAGCCTTCCCAGTCGGGATGACGGTGTGCCCCTGGTGGAACTGATGGTAGGGCAGGGGTTGGTGCCCTCCAACTCGGAGGCCCGTCGCCTCATCGCCCAGGGCGGCGTGCGTTTGGACGGGGAGGTGGTGGGCGATCCCCGCGTTCGCGTCCCTGCCACCGCTGGCAGCGAACACCTCCTGCAGGTGGGCAAGCGGCGCTTTCTCACCGTGGTGTTCGTGGGGGCCGGCGCCGGTGCACCAGAAGCACGCTGAGCCAGGCCAGGGCGGCGGCGGTGTGCACCCACCCCGCCGCCGCCCGTGCCGCCGGCTGGGCAAGGACCTGGATCAACACCCCTGAGGCGATCATCACCACCCCGAGCCACCAAGCCGCCGTGCCGCTGGCCCGCCGGGCCTCGCCAGCGGTGCTGGCAGGAAGCACGTGAGCGGCCCACACGGCGCCCAAGGCGAACACCGCCAGAGGTACCACCAGGACGTGGAGGTGCTGGAGGTGAGGTTGCCAGGGGTGGTTGACCACGGCGAAGGGGTCCTCTCGAGGCCAGAGGTAGCGCAGCGCCCCGTAGGCGACGCCGCTGCCCGCCGCTAGCCACACCGCCGCCGCCAATAGGCGGCGTACCGCCTGGGGTGGGTGGGAAGGCTCGTTCATCGCCCCCCAGCCCCCAGCACAGCGTGCAGCGCCAAGACGCGGCGCACGGCGTCCACGGTGGCGGCAGCGGTGAGGGTGGCGCCGGCCACCGGCCGTACCCCACGCTTGAGCGCCAGCTCGCCGTCGAGCCGCCGCCCCGCCAGTTGGCCGTACCACTCCCGGCGAGGCAGGTACTCCAGGGGTTCGTCGAACGACAGCACCTCCACCCGCATCACCGAGCCCGCCGGATGCAGCACCACCAACAGGGTGGCTGAGAGGGTGCGCACGCGGTGGGTGTCGGTGTAGGCGGTCCCCTGCAGCTCGCCGTTGCGAAAGGCTTCGTAGCGCACCACCAGGCCGCTGGGGAGGGGGCTGCCGGCAAGGCGGCGCACCTCCTCCCGCTGCGCTTCGCTGAGAAACACCGGCTGCCGGCGCACCTCGGCCGCGGGAAAGACCAGCGCCAAGGCCTCGTCCAGGGAGAGGAGCACCCCAGCCTGGGCGCTGGCGGCGGTGCTCACCGCCGCCAGCCCCAGCACCAACCACTGGCGGATCTTAAAAGACATATCCGAGACCGAAATTCACCGCATTGACCCCGGTGCGTGCCCGGGTGTGTACGTCCTGCCAGTCCAGCTTCAGGACGATCTGGGGGAGGGGGCGGAAGGTCGCTCCCAGGGTGAGGATACGAGTGTCGTTGGCGGGGTTGGCGGCAAAGCCTGCGGGCACGCGCTCTTGGGTATTGAGCTGCTCCCACCGGAGGAAGGGCTCGAGGCCAGCGCGGCCGGGGAGGAAATCCCAGGCGACTTCCAGGTAGTGCCCGGCGAGGCGGGAACCCACGGAGGCGGGTCCGGCCAGTTTGAGGGCGGCGTTGAGGGCAGCCGCATCGGAGAGGCGCGCCCGCGCCACCAGCCCGCGCACCGCCAGTGCCCGCCAACGCCAGTCGAGGTGCGCCTCCACCAGGGTGGTGCGGGGATCCGCCCCGGCCGCCACGAGAGCCGGCTGCTCCTGGCCCGCCCCGCCGGTGTACATGGAGCCTCCCACCACCAACCCCGGTACGCCCACGTAGTCCACCCGTCCCACCCAAGCGAGATCCTCCGCCCGCGCCCGAGCGCCCTTCTGCCGGCCACTGCGCCAGCCGGAGGCGGAGAACTTGCTGGCGTCGAGGCCGTTCACCAGGTAGGTGCGGTAGGCCAGCGGGCCGGCTTCCCCAAACACCCCGAAGCCGTTCTCCCGCCAGGTGGAGGGGATGAGGGTGCGTTCCACCGCCGGGCGCAGGGCGCCGTGGAACGCGGTCGGTTCGTGCAGCTCGTTGACCAGGCCCACGGGGAGCAGCACCATGCCCGCCCGCAGGTTCAACCCCGGGCGCCAGAGGTAGTCCAGGTAGGCGAACTCCACGCTCACCTCACCCACGTTGCCACTGGTGGTGCCGTGCTCGAACTCGATTTCGGTGTTGAGCACAAAGCGCTCGTCGAACTTGTAGCCCAAATAAACCACGGCGCGCAGGAAGTCCACCTGGGCGACCCGGCCCGATGGCGCGCCGTTCTCCCGGCGGGAGCTGGGGTCTTCGTAGACCATCTCGCCGTAACCGCCCAGGGAAACGCCCGGTGAGGCGCCGTACACCTTGGCGGCGGCGGGCGCCAGACCCCAGCGCCCCTGGGCTGCAGCCGGCGGCGGCGCGGCGGCGCCCAGGCGCAGGCGCTCCAGTTCTTCGGGGAGCACCGCGAGGCGGCGCTCCAACTCCTCCAGGTCCGCCGCGGGAGCGCTGGCCGCCTCCACGGCGGCCCGCAGTTCGGCCAGCTGTCGCTCCAGCGCTTGGAGCCGAGGGTCATCGTGCTAGGTTTGCTGGGCCGCCGCTGCCATGGCCAGCAGCGCCGAGAGCACGAAAGGCACCAACCTTTTCATGACGTTCTCCTTTCTGTTACCAGTTGTCCGATCACAGGATTGCCTCCACCACCAGAGGCAGTCGACGTTGCGCCAGCGCCGTGGACAGGCGCAAGCGCGTTTGTGAACCCTGCAGTTCCACCACGATCACGCCGTACTGGGGGTGGCGCTGGGCCCACTGCAGCGCCGCTTCGGGTCCGAGGACGTAAAGACCGGTGCTCAGAGCGTCGGCCTCCAGGGCGGACGCCGCCCACACGGTGAGCGAGCCAAAGTCCCGGGCCGGCCGGCCGGTGCGGGGGTCAAGCAAGTGGGGGCCGCGCCCCTCCCGACGGCGGGGGCCGTTCCCGGAGGTGGAAAGGGAACCGGCCAGCACGCGCAAGGCCGCCACGGCACGCCCGCCCTCCTCGGGGTGGGACAGGGAAACCTCCAGACCTGACCCCCCACCCCACACCGCCACCTGCCCGCCAAAGTCCAACCACCCCCAGGGGGCGGAGGCGTGGGCGAGGGCGGCGAGGGCCGCGTCCAGCGCCGCTCCTTTCCCGAACCCCCCTTCCTCCAGGCGAAAGGCGGGGTGCCGGCGGGCCGCATGGGTGGCGGTGAGGTGTAAGTGCCGCAACCCTGTGGCGGCGCGGGCTGCCGCCAGCTCCCGCGCCGTGGGCTGCCGGCCGCGGCCCCGCAGATCCCACGCCGCCACCAGCGCGCCGAGGCCAGGATCGAAGGCTCCCCCAGTGAGACGCCACAGCCGGGCGACGGCGGCGAGGTCAGCGGCGAGCTGGGGGGACAAGGGAAAGGGAACGTCCGGGGGATGCCCGTTCAACGCCGCCAGCTCTGTGTCGGGGCGCCAGGTGGAGAGGCGCTGCTCCACCTCGTCCACCGCCCGGATCGCCGCCTCGCTGGCGGCCAGCGCGGCGGCGCGGGTGGGTCCCGCGACGTGCACCCGGAGGAGTGTTCCCATGGACGCCACCTGGCGCTCCACCACGGCGGTGTCCGGCTGCGGAGCGGAGGCAGCGCCAACCGAGCACAGCGAGAGAGTCGCCATCGCAGGGATCATGGACATACTGAGACGCGGTTTGCGCATGTCCATGGCCGTCAGCTGTTGGTGGGGCGGTAGAGGGAGTCACTGGCGACCCCCCACCGCCAGCAAGCAGGTGTTCTCGCAGAAGTCGCAGTGGCGCTCGTTGGGGCAAGCGGCTACGGTCTCGTGGAAGGCCGCCAAGGCGGCGCGGGCGGCAGGGTGGGGCGAGCGCAGGAAGCGGATCAGGCGTACCAGTGCCGCCGACGTCTCCTCGGAGAGCAGGTGCTCCACCTTGCAGGCGTCCACCGCGGCGGTCTCCGGCCGCACCTCCAGAATCTCGGCCAAAAAGACGCGCACCACCTCCCGCTTGCCGGCCACCCGGGCCACCAGGTCGCTGCCCGCTCGCGTCAGGTGCAGCCGCTGCGCCACGTCCAGCTCCACCAGGCCTGCCTCCTGCAGGGAGCGCAGCTGAAGAGACGCGGCAGCGCGGCTGACGCCCAGGTGACGGGCGACGTCGGCGGCCCGGGGCGCCTGGCCGGTCCGGCCCAGGGCCGCCACGGCCAGCAGATAATGGGCGCCGGAGTGGGTGATTTCATTGGCCTCAAAGGCGCGCCACAGACGCGATGGGCCAGCGGACCCGTTGGGGCGGGGATCTCGTTCCATCTCACCACTCCACGAGGGGGCGCAGGTAGATCCCCTCGGCGATTTCGTCCTCCAAGGCCAGCAGGGTGCGGTCCACTTCCACCACCATCGACGGCTTGCGTTGGCGCACCAGCAGCACTGCGCCTGGGATGACACCCAAGTCGGTGAGTTGTTCCAGGCGCTCCCGATGGCGCGGTGCTAGCAGCACTACCTTGCCGCGCTCGCCGGCCGCCAGATCGATGAGGCGCGCGATGAGGGGTTCCACGGTGCGGCGCGTCAGCGCCCGGCAGCATTCCCCCGGCGGGATAGGGCGGCCGTGGGGGCAGACCGGCGGGTGCCCCAGAAACGAGCACACCGCCTCGGTGGCCTGGGGAGAGAGGACGTGCTCCAGGCGGCACGCTTCCTGCTCGGTGGTGGCCAAGGGCAAGTCCAGCACTTGGTTGAACAACACCTCGGCGAGGCGGTGGCGGCGCGCTGCCGCCCGCGCTTGCTCAGTGCCGGCTGGGGTGAGGGACAGGCGGTCCTGCTGCAGCTCCACCAGCCCCTGCTCCACCAGCTCCTGCACCACGCCGCCCCACCCTTCGGAGGCGCCAGCGTGGATGGTGCGGGCCAACTCTTGGACGGTGAGGGTCACGCCAGCCTCGGCGGCGCTCCACAGCTCTTCCAGCACCTCCTCGCGGGCGGCGGCGGCGGTGCGGCCCAGGATCGACAATCCCTCGCTCACGACCCTTTCCTCCCGAGGAACTTCTCCAGCAGCCGGCTTAGGCCGGTGCTGAGAACGAAGCGGTAGTGGCAGTGGGGGCAACACACGGTGGCGCAGCGCGCGGCCAGGGGACAGCCAGAGGGGCACGAGGGGCTCTCTGGGAAACGGGCGCCGCACAGGGGGCAGGTAAGCAGGCGCGCTTGGCTCATAAGGTGACCTTCAGGGCACGTAGGAGGAAGTTCACAGCCCCGCCCACCAGGAAGGCGAACGGCACAATGAAGGCCACCATGGCCAGCGCCGTTTTCACCCCCCGTTCCTTGATCATCATGAAGAAGTTGGCGATACACGGCACGAAGAGGGTGATGACCACCAGGGACACCACCGCCTGAACTCCGTCCAGCTGGCCATCCTGGCGGAGCACGAACAGGCCAGCGGCGCCGTAATCCCGCCGCAGGAAACCAACCAAGAAGGCGTCGGCCGCCTTCTCCGGCAGACCCAGTAGGCCGACCACCAGGGGCCGGGCCAGCCGTTCGATGGCCGGGAGGGCGCCCAAGGCGTCCAAGAAGAAGAGCAGGAGCGTACCCAAGACGAAGAGGGGCACGGCCTCCTTGAGGTACCACTCGGTGCGCGCCGCAGTCTTGATGAGGATGTTGGCCAGGCTCGGCGTGCGTAGGGGCGGCACCTCCAAGAGGAAATCCGAACCGCGGCCGGGCAGCAATCGCGCCGCCGCCCACCCCACCCCGAACAGGGTGGCCAGTACCACCGAACCCCAAATGAACGTGCCCCAAGGGGACATAGCCGCCAGCATCGCCAAGATGACCCCTAACTGCGCTGAACAGGGCACCCCCAAAGCCAGCAGCAGGGTGACCACCACCCGCTCTTTGCGGGTGGGCAGGATGCGGGTGGTAAGGGTGGCCATGGTGTCGCAGCCGAGCCCCAGGACCATGGGCAACACCGCCTTGCCGTTGAGACCCATGGCGCGAAATACGCGGTTGATGACCACCGCCAGGCGCGGGAGATACCCCGAATCCTCCAGCACCCCGAAGAAGACGAAAAAGGTGCCCACCACCGGCAGGACGATGGCGATGGCGTAGGTCAGCGCCATGGTGACCACCCCGTACGGTCCCACCAGGAGCTGGCGCGCCCACGCCCAGGGGAGGTAGCGCTCCACGGCCACCGTCACCGCTGGGTTGATGAGCTGCCCGAACAGCTTTTCTTCCACCAGAGCTACCAAGGTGCCGGCGCCGAAAACGCCGACGAATTCGTACGCGACGAACAGTACGGCCAGCAGCACCGGCACGCCCCAGAACGGGTGCATGGCCAGCGCCCCCAGGCGGTCGCGCAGGGAGCCAACGGGCGCCCGGTCCTGGTGGTACACCTGGCGCAGCAGGGCAGCGACACAGCGGTGCCGGGCGCGGGCAATGACTGTGGCGGCGCGGGTGCCGAGGGTTGCCTCCAGGGCGATGCGCCGCTCGGCGATGGTCCGTTGCATCTCCTCATCCAAGTGTGCAGCCAGCCACGCCGCCAGGGTACGGTCACCGGCTAGCAGCATCAGGGCCACGCCACGGCGCTGCGCCCCCAGGCCCGCGGGAAGCAGAGCAGCGACCTCCAGGGCGGCGCGCTCCACCGCCGCCGGGTAGGCAACCTCGCAGGTGGCCACGGCGGCCTCCCCCAGGTGCCGGGCGATGCCATCCAGACCGGTGCCTCTGGTAGCTGTCGCCGGCACCACGGGGATTCCCAACAGCTTGGCCAGCTCGGCGCTGTCCACCCGCACCCCCAGATCCTGGGCCTCGTCCTGCAGGTTGAGGACGAGCAGCTGGCGGCGCTGCAGCTCGGCCAGCTGCACCGTCAAGTACAAGGTGCGGCGCAAGTTCTTGGTGTCGCCCACTTGCACCACCACAGCCTGCGGCTCGGCCAAAAGAATGTCGCGAGTGACCTGCTCGTCCTCGGACTGGGGGGTGAGAGAGTTGGTCCCCGGGGTGTCGATGAGCTGGGGGCGGCCCGGCAGGCGCACCGCCGTACCCCGGGCGATCTCCACCGTTGTGCCAGGGTAGTTGGACACGGTGACGTAACGCCGGGTCAGGGCGCCGAAGATGACGCTCTTGCCCACGTTGGGATTACCCACCAGCAGCAGGGGCGGGGAGGGGGAGGGCGGCGGCAGGGCGGCGGCTTGGCTCATGCGAGTTGGCGCCCCAGGGGGGAGGGGGCACCTCCGGGGCCATGGTACTTGGGGGGCGGATGGGTTGTCAAGTGTGCCTAACAAGTCCCTGGCCGACGGGAACGGGCCGGTTCCTAGGGGGAGGGGGGGCTAGGTGGCAGGGGAGGGGGGGCGAGCAGGGGGGCGGCAGAGAGACCGCCTGCGGGCTACCAGCGGCAGTTGGACGGGGTTGCTCCGCGGCTACTCGCCCTCGCCGGCGTTGATCAGCTCGCCCTGAATAGAAATGGAGATGTAACTAGGGCGAAACCCTTTCTCCTGGCAGATGCGGCGCAGCGCTTCATCCACGTCGGCGTCCCAGAACTCGATGATCTTGCCGGTGGTGGTGCACACCATGTGGTGGTGGCTGCGTCCAGGGGTGACCCGCTCGTAGACGTAGTGCTCGCGCCCGAGCCGCGACTTGCGGGCAAGTCCCGCCTGCACGAGGAGGTCGAGGGTGCGATAGATGGTCGCCCGGGAGACTTTCTTCCCCTGGTTGCGCAGTTGGAACAGGAGAGTATCGGCATCCAGATGGCCCGGGGTGTTGAAGAGCTCGGTGAGGAGCAGGAGGCGTTCCTTGGTGACCTTCTGGTTGTTCTCCCGCAGAAACTGGATGAAGTACTTTTCGGCGCGGTTCATGCGACCTCCCAGCGTCTCAGTATCAACATCCATGGACGCTAGCCTTTTTGGCCGGTGCTGTCAAGGGTTTTCTCCCGGCTCATGTGTACCACCCCGTCCAGGACCCCCCCTTCCTCCACCACCAGTTTCGGCGCAAAGACTTCCGCCTGGACCTTGCCCGTGGAATGAACCACCAGGCGCTCCTTCACCCGCACGGTGCCCCGCACCGTGCCGGCCACCACCAGGTTTCCCACCGCCACCTCCCCCTCCACCACGCCCCCCTCGCCCACGAACAGCTCGTGCTCGCTCACCACCGAGCCGGTCACATGGCCGTGAACCCGCAAGAGATCGGAAAAGCTCACGTCTCCCTTAATGGAGCAACCGCGATCCAGAAACCCCGCCAGCGTCGCCTGTGTCTTGCCCATCACTCCTCCCCCGTGAGCCGCTTGAACAGCTGGATAAGTTCGGCCTCGGTGCGAAAGCCGATGACCAACTCGCCGCCTCGTCGCCGGCGACGGATCTCCACCCGCGCCCCCAGTTGGGCGGCTAAACGTTCTTCGGCGGCGCGGGTGTCGGCGTCGGCCAGGCGCTGGGCACGGCTCCGCCGCGCCCGGGGGTGTAGGCGCGCCTCCAACTGGCGTACACTCCAACTCTGGGCGACGCATTGCTGGGCCAGCTGCCTCTGCTTCTCGGCGTCTTCCAGCGCGGCAAGGGCGCGCCCGTGCCCCGCCGAAAGCGCTCCGGCATCTACCAACTCTTGCACCGAGAGGGGGAGCTGGAGCAGTCGCAGGGCGTTGGCGACGGTGGAACGGTCCTTGCCCACGCGGCGGGCGATGTCTTCCTGGGACAACCCCAGTTCCGCGCGCAGGTGGTGGTAGGCCCGCGCCTCCTCGATGGGGGTGAGGTCCTCCCGCTGCAAATTCTCGATCAGCGCCAGCGCTAAGGCCTCGCTGTCACCGGCGGCGTCACGAACCACCGCCGGGATGGTTGCTAGGCCCGCTTTGCGTGCCGCCCGCCAGCGGCGCTCGCCGGCCAGCAGCACGTAGCCGCCGGAGGGCCCCCGCGTCACTACCACGGGCTGCAGCATCCCCACCTCCCGAAGGGAGTTGGCCAACTCCTCCAAGCCGGCCTCGGAGAAGGTACGCCTGGGCTGCAAGGGATTCGGCTCAATGCTGGCCACCGGCACCTCCACCACCCCTTGGCCGCGGCCGGTGGGCTCCGGGAGCAGAGCGGCGATCCCCTTACCCAGTCGCGGTTTGGCCATGCCACCTCCGCCGCAGCACTTCGCCGGCGAGATCGATATAGGCCTTGGCGCCGCGGCTCTTGATGTCGTATTCCAGGATCGTCTGCCCAAAGGACGGCGCTTCAGCGAGACGCACGTTGCGCGGTACCACGGTGTCGAAGACACGGGCACCGAAGAACCTCTGGACATCCTCAACCACCTGTCTGGCCAAGCTAAGGCGCTCGTCGTAGAGCGTCAGCACCACCCCTTCCACCTCCAAGTCGGGGTTCCAAGCCGCCTGCACCCGCTCCAACGTGCGCATCAACTCGCTCACCCCCTCCAAGGCGAAGTACTCACACTGAATGGGGATGAGCACCGAGTCGGCGGCGACCAAGGCGTTCACCGTGAGGATGCCCAAGGAAGGGGGGCAGTCCACCAACACCCACTGGAAGGTCGCGGGGATCTTGCCGCGCACCGCCCGCAGCCGTTGGGCGCGATCGGGCTCGCCCAGGAGTTCTATCTCGGCGCCCACCAAATCACGGCGGGAGGGGAGCAGCGACAGGTTAGGGAAGCGCGTGGGTACGATCGCTTCGTTGGGCTCGGCGGCACCGGTCAGCACCTCGTAGGAGCTGACCTCTCCCTTCTGCCAACCCACCCCCGAAGAGCAGTTAGCCTGGGGATCCAGGTCGATTAAGAGCACGCGCTGCTCCCAGGCAGCGAGCGCCGCACCCAGGTTAATGGCGGTGGTTGTCTTGCCGACCCCACCTTTCTGGTTCGCAATGGCCACAACCCGCTGCGAGCTCACACTTTCTCCCCGCCTGTTTCACGTGAAACATCGACGCCAGACGTGCAGCACGCCGCCTCCGGGCGTTGACAGGGGAGAGGGTAGCACACGAACGCCCAGCTCCCCTCCCACCCTTTCCCCCCCGCTCCAGCACATCACTAGGCCCCCCGGCGCCACCAAGCGCTTCACCTCTCCCACCCACTGCCGGGCCGCCACGCCCCGGCAGGTAAGGACGTCATACCCTCCGCCCCCATGCTCCTCTACCCGCTCACGCCGAACTTCAGCGTTCAAGTTCAGCTCTCGCACCACCTCGCACAGGAAAGCCCAGCGCCGTTCCCGCGGTTCCAGCAGCACCCCCGACACCTCCCGTTTGGCCAAGAGGATCGGAATCGCCGGGAAGCCATTACCGCTGCCCACGTCGATCAAGGTCCCACCACCCCCCAGGAACGCGACCCCCGCCAACGCCGCCAGGGTGTCCACCAACGCTCGCCCCTCGCCGCCGGGCCCCCGTAGGTTGGTCACCCGCCCAAACCGCCCCAGTAACTCCAGGAAGACGGCCAACTCCCGCGCCGTCCGCCCCGCCACTCCCGCCCCGGCCAGAGCCGCCACCAGCGACCCGTGCCCTTGCCCCCTCACCCCTTGGCCGGCGCCTCCCGCAGCAGGCGCTCCGTTACCACTTGCTGCACGATGGTCAACACGTTATTGACCAGCCAGTACAGCACCAACCCGGCGGGAAAGCTCAGGAACATGAACCCGAAGATCAGCGGCATCATCAGGAATAGCCGCCGCTGGGCGGGGTCGGCGCTCTGGGGAGCCAACTTCTGCTGCAGGAACATGCTCGCCGTCATGAGCACCGGTAAGATATAGGTGGGGTCCTTTTGTGCCAGGTCGGTGATCCAGAGGGCGAACGGCGCCTGCCTCAGTTCGATGGCGTAGGCGAAGAGGGTGTACAGGGCCCACAAAATAGGCAGCTGTACCAACAGCGGTAGGCACCCGCCCATGGGGTTGACCCCTTCCTGCTTGTACAGCGCCATCACCTCCTGGTTCATCCGCGCCCGCGCCTGCGGGTCTTTCTTCGCCCGCTCCTTGTACCTCTCCTGAATCGCTTTCATCTTCGGCTGCACCTTCTGCATCCGGCGCATTGCCACCGTGCTCTTGTGCGTCAACGGGAACAGCACCACGCGCAGCGCGGCGGTGAGTACGATGATCGCCACCCCCCAGTTACCGCACCAGGAATAGATCCATTTCAGCGCCGCCAGAAACGCCACCGAGATGATGCCAAAGATACCAAAGGACAGGGTCTCGTCCAGGCCCCGCCCATACCCCACCAACAGGTCATGGTCCTTGGGCCCGGCGTACAGCGTCCCCCGCACTACCCCTCCCACCCCTTCCGCCAGCACCGCCCCCCCGCTCCCATCCCCCACCACCTTCACCTCGCCCACCCCACCCTCCGGGAGCAGCACCGTGAGAAAGTACTGATCCTCCACCCCCGCAAACTCCACTACCCCGGCGAAGTGATGACTTTTCTTGATCTTGCCCGCGTCGATCCGTTCCAAATCGCCGTTGGCCCGCACCAGTGTGGCCAGCCGCGCGAAGTAGGCCCCCTTCGCCCCGGCCGCCGCCCCCGTGCTGGCAATCACCACACCCTCTTGCCCCACCACCCCGCCGCTCCGAACCTCCACCCTCAACCCAAACCGCCCCGGCCCCAGGGCGATCTCCTTTTCGACCCAGTTCCCCTCCCCGTCGCTCCACAGCAAGGCCACCGTATCCCCCTCCCGCCGCAGTACGTGGCCCTCCTGGTTCCAGGCTCCCAGCGATCCCATCTCCAGCGGTCGCCGCCCTCCCGCCCTCACCAGCTCCAGCGGCTTCCCCTCATCGTCCCGGTACCCCTTCAACACGATGGAGGAAATCACACCCCCCGCCCCGTCCACCGTGACCCTGAGGTCGTCGCTCTCCAGTACGGCCTCCTCCGGCACCTCCACCCGCGCCTCCGCCGGTGGCCGCCGCGCCTCCCCAGCCGCTGCCTCCTGCCCCTCTCCCTTGCCATGGGCCCCCGCCTCTGCCGTCGTTCTCTCCACCCCCTCCCCCCCTTCTGGCGGCCGCGCCACTGGCGGCGGTGTGAACAGGGCGTACCACACCACCAGCACCAACCCCGACAACGCCACCGCCAGCAGCACTCTCTTCTCCATCACGCCCTCCTCGGCGGCACCGGATCGTACCCACCAGAGTGGAACGGGTGGCAGCGAGCCAACCGCTTCACTCCCAGCCACACCCCGCGCCCCAGCCCGTGCACCTCGATTGCTTCCGCCATGTACTCCGAGCAGCTGGGCGCAAACCGGCACGCCGGCGGCAACCACGGCGAAACCCACCGTTTGTACCCGCGCAAGACCATCACCGCTACTCGCCGCCCCACACCCGCCGCCGCACCCGCCCTACACAGCGGGTGAAATCCTCTTCCAGCTCCGGCCACGCCACTTGATCCACACCCCGTCGCGCGTTGACCACCAGATCCCCGCACAGATTCCCTATCGCCTCGGCGTCCCGCCGCACCAGCTCCCGAATCCGCCGGCGTGCCCGGTTCCGTACCACCGCCTTGCCGATCCGCCTGCTCACCGTGATCCCCAGCCGACACAGCGACTCATCTCCTCTCACGAAGAAGAGGACCACGAACCGACCCACCACCTTGATCCCGTCCCGGTAGACCCGCTGGAACTCCGCGCGCCGTCGCAGCCGCGCAGCTTGTGCCACCGCCCCTCACACAGTAAGGCGCTTGCGCCCCTTCCGTCGCCGTGCCGCCAGCACTCCCCGGCCGCCCGCGCTGCGCATGCGCACCCGAAAGCCGTGCTTCCTCTTGCGTCGGCGGTTGTTGGGTTGAAACGTCCGCTTCATGGTCCCGCTCCTCGCCCGACCGGCGTCGCCGCTGGTAGGGCCGGCAAGTCTACCCTCCCCGCCCCCTCCCGGTCAAGGCGGGCGTGTGCTACCCTCACTCCTCCGCAGGCACCGCTATGAAGAGTGACCAACACACCCTCTGGACCGCCCTCAAGGAGCTCCTCCCCCAGCACCTGGGGGCGGAGGAGTTTGATCTCTGGCTTGCACCCCTCGAACCCGCCCCCGGCCCCCCGGGTCACCTCCACCTCCACGCCCCCTCCCCAATCTACGCCGACTACATCCGGGACCACCACCTTCCCCTCCTCCAACACCTGGCCACGTCTTTCACTGGCCACCCCGTCCAGGTCTCCGTCACCACCGCCCCCCAAGGACCGGCCGAATCTCCCTCCTCCTCTCCTCGCCCTCCCCTCAACGCCAGGTATACCTTCGCTTCCTTCGTTCCCGGCCCCTCCAACCAGTTCGCCCGCGCCGCTGCTCAGTCCGTCGCCGAGAATCCCGGCCAGGCCTACAACCCCCTGTTCATTTACGGCGGTTCCGGCCTTGGCAAGACCCACCTCCTCCACGCCATCGGTAACCACCTCTCCACCACCCGGCCCCAGGCCCGCATTCGCTACGTCCCCACCGAACAGTTCGTCAACGAGTTCATCACCTCCATTCGGCTGCGCCGCATGGCCCTTTTCCGCGAGACCTACCGCTCCGTCGACCTCCTCCTCCTCGACGACGTGCACACCCTGGCCGGCAAAGAGGGAACGCAAGAGGAATTCTTCCACACCTTCAACTCCCTCCACGAGGCGGGCCATCAAATTGTGCTCTCCTCCGATACTCCCCCGGCCACCATCCAGGGTCTCGAGGAACGGCTGCGCACCCGCTTCGTCTGGGGCCTCGTGGCCGATATCCAGCCCCCGGACCTGGAGACCAAATGCGCCATTCTTCGCGAGAAAGCCCACGCTGAGGGCGTCGATCTCCCCGACGACGTCGTCCTTTTTCTCGCCCGTCGGGTGCGCGAAAACGTGCGCGAGCTGGAGGGTTACCTCAACCGCGTCCTCATCTTTCTCGCCCTCTCCGGGTCTCGTCCCACCCTCGAAGCCACCCGCGCTGCCCTTCACCACGTCCTCCCCCAGGAGCGCCACACCTCCCCCGCCGACATCATCCGCTTCGTTGCCCATCACTACGGCGTTAAGGTCTCCGATCTCAAGGGTCGGGACAACCGCCGCTCCGTGGCCTTCCCCCGCCAGGTCGCCATGTACCTTATTCGCGAAGCCCTCTCCCTCTCCTATCCCGAAATTGGCAAGCTCTTTGCGAGGCACCACTCCACTGTCATCTACTCCTGCGAGGCCATCGCCGAGCAGCGCCGCACCAACCCTGCCTTTGCCTCCACCCTCACCTCTTTCCTTGAACATTTCCGCTGACCGGCCCTCTCCCTCTCCTCTCCTCCCACCCTCCCCCCACCCGGACCCCCCACGGTGGAAGAGCTGTGAACCACCCTCCCCCCACCCCACCCACCCCACCGCCCACCGCCCTCCTGCCGCCCCTTTCTCCACACCCCTCCACACCCCTTCCGCGCCTTCCTCCACACCCTTGTGCGCCGCCAACCAAAGCCCCCTCCATACCCTCCCCGCCCCTCCGCCCCGCCCCACACCCTCGACCTCCTCTCCTCGAAAAGGTACACTCTCATCTCCTAGAAGCAGTCGCGCGGAGGAGTGCTCAACCCATGGACCTCACCCTCAACCGCACGGTTCTCCTCGACGAGCTGGCCCTCATTCAGGGTATCGTCGAACGCCGCAGCACCATGCCCATCCTGGCCGACGTGTTACTCACCGCCCAGGGCGATCGCCTCGTCCTCGCCGCCACCGATCTGGATATCACTTTCATCGCCTCCTGTCCTGCCGCGGTTCGCCGCGAGGGGCGCGCCACCATCCGCGGCAAGGTCTTCTACGACATGGTGCGGGCCTTGCCCTCGGACTCCTTGGATCTGGCCTTGACTGAGGATCGCGTGGAGGTGCGCTCGGGCACCTACGAGTCCAAGCTCGCCTCGCTGCGCCCTGAGGACTTCCCGACGCTCCCGGAGGTGCCCCAGGGTCAGGGCTTCGCGTTGTCGCAACGGCTCCTGCACCAGCTGATCGACCTTACCTTCTTCGCCGTCTCCCCCGAGGATGGGCAGTTCCAGTTCAATGCCGCCCTTATCAAGCTGGAGGAGAAGGATATCCAGATGGTGGCCACGGATGGCCACCGCCTTGCCTTTGCCCGCGATAGCCATGGCGGGGCGGTCCCGCCGTTTTCCCGCCAGTTGTTGCCACGCAAAGTCCTAGCGCAGCTGCGCCGCCTGCCTGAAAACGAATCGGAGCCCGTGTATTTGGCCCAGGGAGAGAGCCATCTGGCCTTTCGCTTTGGCGAGCGCGTCCTCCTCTCGCGTATCGTCGACGCCCGCTTTCCCCAGTACGAGCGGGTGCTCATCCGCAACAACCCCTACCTGGCGGTGGTGCAGCGGATGGACCTCCTGGCCGCCTTGCGGCGGGTGGGGTTGTTGGCTTCCGAGCGCACTCGCGGTGTGCTGATGACCTTCGCCGAAGACACCCTTTCCCTGGCATCAGTGGGTTTCGACCTCGGCCAGGCCTCGGAAGTGCTGCCGTGCCAGTATCAGGGCCCGTCTTTGGCCATCCGCGTCAATGCCCAGTTCGTGATGGACTTCCTCGCTGCGCTCAGCAGTGACCAGGTGGAGATACAGCTGCGGGACGAAGCGGGGGCCATCGCCATGGTGCCCCGTGGGGGCGGCTGCACGCTCGCCGACGTGCTCTATATCATCATGCCCATCCGCGTGTGACCGTGTGGGTTTGCGAGCGCTGACGGTTATCAATTTCCGCAACCTCCACGCCCAGGAGCTGACGTTCCCACCCGGGTTGGTTGCCGTCCTGGGTCCCAACGGCGCCGGCAAGACCAGTCTTCTGGAGGCCATCGCGGTGCTGGGCAACCTGGCGTCCTTTCGCTCAGGACCGGGGTTGTCGTGGGTGAAGCACGGCGCCAGTGGCTTTCGTCTCACCGCCCTGGTCGCCCGCGCTGGCACCCAGTTTCATCTCACCGTCACCGCGCGGGTGGGCCGTGGCCTTCACCGCCAGCTCTTCCGCGGTGGCCGCCGCCTGGCGGCCGCGGAGTACCTCTCACTTTTTCCCGTCATGGCCTTCTCCAGCGCCGATCGCCAGCTCATCTGGGGGGGGCCGGAGGAGCGCCGGCGGTTTCTGGACCGGTTAGCTTTTTACCTGCGCCCGGAGACCTACCTGGTCCTGCAGAGCTACCGCCAGGCGTTGCGGCAACGCAACACTGCCCTGCAGCGCAACGCCAGTGACGCGGAGTTGGCGGCCTTCGAGCAGCAGCTGGCCCTGTTGGGCAGCCGCCTCCTGCACCTTCGGCTGGCCGCCCTCGCCGCCTTGGAAGAAGCCTTCCTGCAAGAGTTAGCTTCCTTGGAGTGGTCGCACGCGCGGCCGGTTTTGCGCTATAATGATACCGATGGAGCAACCCCAGGCACCCCCGTCGAGGTGGCGGGACGCCTGAGGTTGTCGTTGGCCCGCTCACGGCAGCGGGAGCGGGTCCGGGCACACACCCTCGTCGGGCCGCACCGGCACGATGTGGAGATCGTGTTGGCTGGCGCGCCGGCGCGGGAGGTGGTTTCGGCGGGACAGGGAAAGCTTCTCGCTACGGCAATGAAACTGGCCGCCCTGGCGGTGGTGGAGAGAATGCGCAGTCAGACACCTATGGTGGTCTTCGACGACGTGGATGCGGAGCTGGATGCCACTGCCCTCGCCCGGGTGCTGCGACGCCTGGCTGCCCGCGGCGCTGCCATCGTCTCCTCCGCCCACGGGGCGATGATCACCCCGTGCCTGCCCGATGCCACCCTGTGGGAAATTCGCGCGGGCCTGGTGGCGGGCGCGCGCCCCCTCGTTGAAGGAGCACGCCCGTGACGGAAAATCACCACTACACGGCGGCGGATATCAAGCTGCTCAAAGGGCCCGAGGCGGTGCGCAAGCGTCCCGGGATGTACATCGGCGACACCGACGACATCTCAGGTCTCCATCATATGGCCTGGGAGGTGGTCGACAACGCCATCGACGAGGCGCAAGCCGGGTACGCGACCCGCATCATTGTCCGGCTCCATGCCGATAACTCAGTGACCGTGGAGGACAACGGCCGCGGTATTCCGGTGGACATCCACCGGGAAACCGGCCGGCCGGCGGCGGAAGTGATCATGTGCGAGCTGCACGCCGGCGGGAAGTTCGATAACAAGTCGTACCGCGTCTCGGGCGGCCTGCACGGGGTGGGCGTGTCGGTGGTCAATTTCTTGTCCGAGTGGCTGCGCCTGGAGATCCGCCGCGACGGTGGCCTGTGGGAGCAGGAGTACCGGCGCGGCGTGCCCGTCACCCCTCTGCAGCTGGTGGGGTCCACCAAGCGCACCGGCACCGTGGTGACCTTCAAACCGGACCACCAGATCTTCTCTATCCTCGAATTTCACCACGACCTCATGGTCCAGCGGCTGCGCGAGCTGGCGTTTCTCAACCCCGGCGTGGAGATCCGCTTCGTGGACGAACGCCGTGGCCAAGAGCACCAGTTCCTCTCCAAGGGGGGTATCGGCGAGTTCGTCAGCTACCTCAACCGCTCCAAGACTACGCTGCACCCCAAACCCATCACCATCACCGAGCGCAACGGCGACGGTGAGGAGATCGATATTGCCTTGCAGTGGCACGACGGGTACACCGAGAACGTGCTGCCGTTCACCAACACGGTGTACAACTCCGACGGCGGCACCCACCTTTCCGGTTTCCGCGCCGCCCTCACCCGGACCATCAACACCTACGCCCAGGCCAACAATCTCCTCAAAAACTTGCCCGAAGGACTGTCGGGCGAAGACGTCCGGGAGGGTTTGACCGCGGTGCTCAGCCTGCGCATCCGCGACCCCAAGTTCTCCTCCCAAACCAAGGACAAACTGGTTTCCTCCCATGTCAAAGGCTGGGTGGAGTCGGTCCTCTCCAGCCGCCTGGCGGAGGTGTTCGAGGAAAACCCGGCGTTGGCCAAGCGCATCATCGGCAAGTGCGTGGAGGCGGCCCGCGCCCGGGAAGCAGCCCGCCGGGCCCGGGAGCTGACCCGCCGCAAGGGGGCACTGGAAAGTTCCTCTCTGCCCGGGAAGTTAGCCGACTGTCAAGAGAAGGACCCCGCCCACTCGGAGCTGTACTTGGTGGAGGGCGACTCGGCCGGGGGCTCGGCGAAACAGGGACGCGACCGCCGCTTTCAGGCGATCCTGCCCCTGCGCGGCAAGATCCTCAACGTGGAGAAAGCGCGCTTCGATAAGATGCTCGCTAACCAAGAGGTGCGCACCCTCATCCAGTGCCTGGGCACGGGCATCGGCGCCGACGACTTCGATCTGGCCAAGCTGCGTTACCACAAGATCATCATCATGACCGACGCCGATGTGGACGGCGCCCACATCCGCACCTTGCTGCTCACCTTTTTCTTCCGGCACTTCCGCCCGATCATCGAGAAAGGCTACCTCTACATCGCCCAGCCGCCCCTGTACAAGGTGGCGGTGAAGAAAGAGGAGCGCTACCTCAAGGACGATGTGGAGCTCTCCGCGTTCCTGCTGGAGCGCCTGTCGGAGAGTGCGGTCATCACCTTGTCCTCTTCAGGGGTCCAGCTGCGCGGCCGGCAGCTGCGCGATACCCTCCGTCGCCTGGAGCGCCGCCTGGAGCACTTGGACCGCCTGGAGCAACGGGGCTGGCCCAAGGACCTGGTGAAGACCATGCTGCGCCTGAACGTCACCCGCCGCCAGGACGTCGTCAGCGAGGCCACCATGCGCGGCCTGGCAGAGGAGTTGACCTTGGAGGGGTGGGAAGTGTCGCCGGTGTTCCAAGACGACGAGCACGGCACCCTGGCCTTGACCGTCACCCACGCGCGCAACGGCCGCCGCCGTCAGGTGGAGCTGGGGTACCCGCTGCTGCGCACCTACGAGTACACCCAGCTGGTGGAGCTGCAGAGGGCCCTGGGCGAGTTCGATCACCCGCCGTTCCATCTCGCCTTGGAGGGGGCGTCGGAAACCGTGGGTTCGGCGGAAGAGTTGGTGGAAAAGGTGTACCGGGCCGCCCGCCAGGGCGTGTCCATTCAGCGCTACAAGGGGCTGGGAGAGATGAACCCGGAGCAACTCTGGAGTACCACCATGAACCCTGACACGCGCCGCCTGTTGCAGGTTCGCGTGGAGGACGCCGCCGAGGCGGACGAACTCTTCTCTATCCTCATGGGGGACGCCGTAGAACCTCGGCGGGCGTTCATCGAGCACAACGCCCTTGAGGTGGTGAACCTCGATGTCTAAGCACAGCTGGGCGCTCCACCGCCGCGCCGCAGGTGGTTCATGAACGATATCCTATTCTCCCGCGAGGAGAGAATTCCCGTCGCCATCGAGCAGGAGCTCAAGCGCTCCTACCTCGAGTACGCCATGAGCGTGATCATCGGCCGTGCCCTGCCGGACGTGCGCGACGGCTTGAAGCCGGTCCACCGCCGCATCCTGTACGGCATGTGGGAGCAGGGGAACACCGCCGGTAAACCCTACAAGAAGTCCGCCCGCATCGTGGGCGACGTCATGGGCAAATACCACCCCCACGGCGATGCCGCCCTCTACGACGCGCTGGTGCGCATGGCGCAGACCTTCTCCATGAGCCACGTGTTGGTGGACGGGCAGGGCAACTTCGGCTCCATCGACGGCGACAGCCCGGCGGCCATGCGCTACACCGAAGTGCGTCTCTCCCGCCTCGCCGAAGAGCTGCTGGGCGACGACCTGGCCAAGGAGACGGTGGCTTGGCAGCCCAACTACGACGGTTCCCTGCAGGAACCGACGGTCCTGCCGGCAGCCTTTCCCAACCTGCTGGTGAACGGCTCCTCCGGCATTGCCGTGGGCATGGCCACCAACATCCCCCCCCATAACCTCGCCGAAGTGGTGGATGCCGCCGTGGCCGTGGCGCGCAACCCTGCTATCTCGGTGGAGCAGCTCCTGGCCCTCCTGCCCGGCCCCGATTTCCCCACCGCCGCCATCATTCGCGGCACCGCCGGCATTCGCGCGGCCTACGCAACCGGGCACGGCAGCGTCCAGATGCAAGCCCGGGCCCGCATCGAGCATGCCCGCAAAGGCGAGAAGGTATCCATTATCGTCAGCGAGCTGCCCTACCAGGTCAATAAGGCGCGCCTCGTGGAGCGCATCGCCGAGTTGGTGCACGAAAAACAGATCGAAGGGATCGCCGACCTGCGCGACGAGTCGGACCGCGACGGCATCCGTATCGTGGTGGAACTCAAGCGCGACGCCGTCCCCCAGGTGGTGCTCAACCAGCTCTACAAGCTCACCCCCATGCAGTCGTCCTTTAGCATCACCTTCCTGGCCATCGTCGACAACCAACCGCGCCTACTCAACCTCAAGGAAATCCTGGAGCACTTCCTGGATCACCGCAAGGAGGTGGTGACTCGCCGAACCCGCTTCGACCTGGCCAAGGCCCAGGAGCGCGCCCACCTCCTGGAGGGCTTGGTGATTGCCCTGGACCACCTGGATGCGGTCATCGCCACCATTCGTGCCGCCGCCGACCCGTCCCGCGCGCGGGTGGACCTGATGCGCTTCTTCGGCCTCTCCGAAGCCCAGGCGCAGGCCATCTTGGAGATGCGCCTGCAACGCTTGACCGCCCTGGAGCGGGAGAAGATCGTCGCCGAGCACCGCGAGGTCTTGGCCCTCATCGAGCGCCTGAAGGCGATCTTGGCCTCCGAGGCGCTGGTGGTGGACATCATCGTGGGCGAATTGGAAGAGGTGAAGCGACGCTTCGCGGTAGCGCGCCGCACCGAGATCTTGCCAGAGGAATCGGAGCTCTCCTTGGAGGACCTGATCGTCGAGGAAGACGTGGTGGTAACCGTCACCCGCGCCGGCTACATCAAGCGCACGCCGGTGTCCGCCTACCGCGCCCAGCGGCGCGGGGGTCGTGGCAGGCGCGGGGTGGCGGGCCGCGACGAAGACCCGGTGGAGCATCTCTTCGTCGCCTCCACCCACGACTACTTGCTGGTGTTCACCTCCATCGGCAAGGTTTACTGGCTGAAGGTACACGAGGTGCCCGAGGCGGGCCCGGCGGCGCGGGGCAAGGCGGTGGTCAACCTCCTGCCGGTCAGTGAAGGTGAGAGCGTGGCCGCCCTGGTGGCGGTGAAAGAGTTTGATCCCCGCTTCTTTCTGCTCTTCGCCACCCGCCGCGGCAAGGTCAAGCGCACCGATTTGGCCGCCTACTCCAACCCCCGTTCCACCGGCATCATCGCCCTGGCGCTGGAGGACGGTGACGATCTCCTGGACGTGCGCCTCACCGACGGCCACACCCACGTTTTCTTGGGGACCCACCTCGGTCTTGGGATCCGTTTTCAAGAGAAAGAGATTCGGCCCATGGGCAGGGTCGCCGCAGGGGTTCGCGGTATCCACCTGCGGGAGGGCGACTTCGTGGAAGTGATGGCGGTCTTCCCGGCTGACAACACCGGCGACATCCTCGTGGTAGCCGAGCGCGGCTTCGGCAAGCGCACGCCGGTCAGTGAGTTCCGCTTGCAAGGCCGGGGCGGCTACGGAGTCACCCTGATGCGCGTCACGCCCCGCACCGGCAACGTGGCTGGCATGCGCCACGTGGAGGGAGACGAAGACGTCCTCCTAGTCACCGCCAAGGGGATGATGATCCGCACCTCTGCCGCCGGCGTGCGGCGCATCGGCCGCGCCACCCAGGGCGTCAAACTCATGGACCTGGAGGAGGACGACCGCGTGGTGGCGGTGGCCAAGCTGGCCGAACGCGACGACAACGGCGACGGCGAGAGTGCGCCCCCGTTGTTCTAAAGCCCGACAACGCCAGGGGTTTAAATGGCTATGCCATTCTTGACAAATGGTACAGGCCAACCCATAGTACCCCTATGGACGAGGCCTTCGGGTCTTTGGCGCGGCGCGCCGCGGAAGAGGTTTCCGACCGACCCCTGTACCTGCGGCTGGCCGAGAGGCTGGAGCGCCGCCTGCACAGCGTGGGCCCTGCGGGCCTGCCATCGGCCCGGCGCCTGGCAGCGGTGAGCGGCATCAGCCGCGCCACCGTCACCGCCGCCTACCGCGAGCTGGCGCGCCGCCGCCTCATCGAACTCAAGGTGGGACGGCCACCGCGCCACGGGCGCCGTCCCCCCCCGGTGGAAACCGGTTTCGACCCCCCCCAGGGCGCCGTGGATCTAGCCCGCTACGCGCCGGACGCCGAACTGCTCCCCGCCGGTGACGTCTTCACCTGGCTGGGCCTGGGGGGTAGCGAGGGGGAGGGGGAGGGCGTGGCGCAGTACGGCAGCGCGCGGGGTTTTGCGCCCCTGCGCGGCTGGCTGGCCGAGCGCCTGCGCCGCCTCGGCATGAAGGTGCGCGCCGAGGAGATCGTGCTCACCTCGGGGGTCCAGCACGGTCTCGACCTGCTGCTGCGCGCCTTCACCCGCCCCGGCGACGCGGTGGTGGTGGAAGACCCGACGTATCCTGGGCTGCCGCCGCTGCTGGCAGCTCACCAGGTGCGGCCGCTGGGCGTGCCGGTGATCCACTCGCCGGCGGACCCGGAGGAGCTGTGCGCGCTGGCCAAGGCCGCCGGGGCCCGGCTAGCGGTGCTCACACCCACCCTCCATAACCCCACTGGGTTGGTCATGGACCAGCCGGCGCGGGAGCGACTGCTGGCCGGTGCGGCCTCTCTGGACACCCTCGTGGTTGAGGAGTTCTTCGACCCCGCCCTGGTGGGGGAGGGGCCCGTACCGCCGCCGCTGGGGGCGCTGTCGCCCGCGGTGGTGACGGTGGGTTCCTTTTCCAAGTCGCTCTTCCCCGGGTTGCGGGTGGGCTGGCTCACCGGCCCCGGGGCGGTGGTGGAGGCGGTGGTGGCGGTCAAGCGCGCCACCGACCTGTCCGGCAGCCCCTTTCTGGAAGCTGCCGCGTGGACGCTGTGCCAACGGGGTGTGTTGGATGCCCAACTGGAGCGCCTGCGCCACGCCGCTGTGCAGCGCCGCCGCGAGGTGCTGCAAGCTCTGGCCGGCGCTCCCGCCGGGGTGCGTTGGACGCACCCCGCGGGCGGGTTCTCCCTGCTGGTTTCGCTGCCCCCACAGCAGAGCTCGCGGGCGGTGGCGCAGCGTGCGGCGCGCCGCGGCGTCTGGGTGCTGCCAGGGCCGGCCATGTCGGTGAGTGGCCGCGATGATCTCATGCGGGTGGCCTACGCCGCGGTGGGGGGAGCGCCGCTGCGCCGGGCCGTGGAAGAGGTCGTCGGCGCGTTGGGCGGACGGGACACCGCCCTGCCGCTGGTGTGAGCCGGCGCTGGTGCCGGAGAGAGGTAGGTGAAGGGATGAAGTTGGACAGTCCAGAGTTTCGCGTCAAGGTGGGGCTCGCCGAGATGCTCAAGGGTGGCGTGATCATGGACGTCACCGACGCCGAGCAGGCCAAGATCGCCGAGGACGCCGGGGCGGCGGCGGTGATGGCGCTGGAGCGGGTGCCCGCGGACATTCGCAGCCAGGGCGGCGTGGCCCGCATGGCGGCCATCGAGAAGATCGAGGAGATTATGCACGCGGTGTCCATCCCGGTGATGGCCAAGGTGCGCATCGGTCACATCGCCGAGGCGCGGGTCCTGGAGGCGCTGGGGGTGGATTTCATCGACGAGTCCGAGGTGCTCACCCCCGCCGATGAGGAGAACCACATCTTCAAGCACGACTTCAAGGTGCCGTTCGTGTGCGGCTGCCGGAACCTGGGGGAGGCGCTGCGCCGCATCGCCGAAGGGGCGGCCATGATCCGCACCAAGGGGGAGGCGGGCTCCGGCAATATTGTCGAGGCGGTGCGCCATCTGCGCGCCGTGCGCCGCGAGCTGCGGCGCCTCGCTACCCTGGACGCCGCCGAGCTAATCCCTGCCGCCAAGGAGCTGCAGGGGCCCTTGGAGCTGGTGCAGTACGTCGCCCAGCACGGCAAGCTGCCGGTTCCCAACTTCGCCGCCGGGGGCGTGGCCACGCCGGCCGACGCGGCGCTGTGCATGATGCTGGGCGCCGAGGCGGTGTTCGTCGGTTCGGGCATCTTCAAGTCGGAGGACCCCGGGCGGCGGGCGGCGGCCATCGTGCGCGCCGTCACCCACTGGCAAGACCCCAGCGTGGTGCTGGAGGTCTCCCGCGGCCTTGCCGGCGCCATGCCCGGCCTCGACGTGGGCAAGCTTACCCCCGAGGAGATGCTGTCGCGGCGGGGGTGGTAGGTGGCGGTGCAGGTACTCCCCGTCGTCCCCTCCCCCCGGGCGGGCGGCCACCCCCAGGCGGCTCCCCCCCAGGTGGCGGTGCTCGCCCTGCAGGGGGACTTTGCTGCCCATGCCGCTGCCCTCGCCGCCCACGGTCTGTCGGCTGTGGAGGTGCGCACCGCCGCCCAGCTGGGGGCGCGGCGGCCGGCCGCCCTGGTGCTGCCGGGCGGCGAGTCCACCACCATGCTGCGCCTCATGGAGGGTACCGGCCTGCAGGAGGCTATCACCGCATGGGTGGCCGCCGGCGTCCCGGTGCTGGCCACCTGCGCCGGCGTGATCCTGCTGGCGCGCCAGGTGCGCAACCCGGCGCAGCCGTCCCTGGGCCTGCTGGACGTGACAGTGGAGCGCAATAGCTACGGACGGCAACTGGCGTCGGCGGTGGTGCCGCTGCGCACGGCACCCGGTTGTGGCCTGGAGGAGCCGTGCCTTGAGGGGGTGTTCATCCGAGCGCCGCGCATCGTCCAGGTAGGTGACGGGGTGGAGGTATTGGCCTGGCGCGGTGCCGATCCGGTGCTGGTGCGCCAGCAAAACCTGCTGGCCGCCACCTTCCACCCGGAGCTGTCGCCCCGCTCGCCGGTGACGGCGCTGTTCGCGCGAATGGTGCAGGAGGGCCTGTGAGCACTCCGGTTCGCCTGGAAGAGCGCGACGGGGTGCTGCTCCTCTGGCTTGACCGCGGTGCCAACGCCCTCCACCTCGCGGCCATCGTCGCCCTGGACACCACCATTGGGGACCTCTCCCGATCAACTAGCGCGCCGGCGCTGGTGCTCACCTCTTCGCACCCGTCGGTGTTCTGCCCGGGCCTTGACCTCAAGGCGCTGGACGGGCAACCCCGACAGGGGATCCGGGACGTGCTGTCGGCGTTCAACGCCATGGTGCGCCGCCTCGCCACCTACCCTGGGCCGGCGGTGGCGGCGGTGGCCGGCCACGCCATTGCCGGCGGCTGCCTACTCGCCTTGGCGTGCGATCGGCGAGTGATGGCGCGCTCGGGCGCGCGCATCGGTCTGTCCGAAGTCAACCTCGGGTTTCCGGTGCCCGCCGGCGCGGTGGCCATGCTCCTGGCCCTGTACCCCACCCGGGCGGTGGAGCAACTGGTCCTGGAAGGGGACGGGTTTGGCGGCGAGCGTGCCCTCGAACTGGGCCTGGTGGAGCGGTTGGCCGACACCCCGGCGGTGCTTGCCGAGGCCTGCTGGCAGGCGCGCCACCTGGCCTCCCGTCCGGCGCGGGCGTACGCTGCCGCCAGGGCCTTTCTGCGCCACCGTCTGGCGGCAACCATGGCGCAGCGGGACGAGGAGGAGATGGAGGGTTTCCTGGATCTGTGGTTCGATCCCCAAACGCAGGACCGTATCGGCGCCCTCCTCGCCTCTATGGGCCGCTAAGCCAGGTCAGCGGGGGTTCTGGCGCTGGGCCGGTGGGGCCGCCGGGGCCACGCCGCCAGTTAGAAGTGATAAACGTGATCCTGGCGCAGCTCCTCCACGGGGTGGGGGAAAACCGTGGTGGCCAGCTCCCGCCGCAGCTCCTCCAAATAAGGTGGCTTGAAGTGGTAAAGGTACACGGGCACCCGGCGCCGCAGCTTGGCCAACTCCACGGCCAGCGACTGCGGGGTGAGGTGCAGCGCGACGTCGGCCACCCCCTGCATGCGGTTTGGAAATGAGACCTCGACGATCACGGCGCGTAAGTGCTCGGTGCGGTTGGCCACCTCCCACACCTCATCGGTGGGACCCGTATCCGAGGTGAACAGGGCGGCGCCGTGGTCGTCTTCCACGAGCATGCCGTGGGTGGGCACGGTATGGTTGACGGGCACCGCGGTGAGGCGCAAGTGGTTAACCGCAAAGGGCATGCGCTCCTCGACGCGGCGCAAGCGCATGGCTGGTAGGAGGTCGCTGGGGATGCGCGTGAAGTCAGGCCAGGTGTCGTTGTTAAAGAGGTGATGCTTGATGGTGTGCAACAGGGGCGGCGACACCAGGATCTCCACCGCGCTGTCACGCTGGCCGAAGGTGTTTTCAATCAGGAAAGGGATCGAGGCAATGTGATCCAAGTGGGAGTGAGTGAGAACGATATGATTGATGGCGCGCTGCGCCTCCAGGGACAACGCCTGGGTGATGGCGCCGGCGTCCAGCGCCAAGGTGTCGTCGATGAGAAAGGAGGTGGTGCGGCAGTGGGGGCTGGAGCCGCCGTAACTCCCCAGGACATGCCATTTCATGGTGCAAGTATAGTCGCAAAGCGGTGATCATGAACGCTCAAACCAGCACCCCGCCGTCGCCCCACGCCCTCGCCCTCGCCGGCGTGGACCTACCAGCGGCCACGCCGCCGGTGGTGCGTGTGATGCCGGCACAGGAGGTGGTAGTGGTGCTGCCCCGTTCCCGCAGCCCGGCGCGGGAAGTCAACGTGGCGGCGTGCCAACGTGACCGCATCCCGGTGGTCGTCCGCCCTTCCGGGGGCGGGGCGGTGGTGCTGTCGCCGGGGGTGGTCACCGTGTCGGTGCTGGCGTCCTCGGACTTACCCGGGCTGCTCCCTGAGCCGCACTTCGCCCGCCTGGGGGAAATCGCTCGCAGCGCCTTACAGGCGTGCGGTGTGAGCTGCATCACACAACGGGGCGTGTCCGACCTCTGTTTGGAGGACCGCAAAATTGCCGGTTCGGCACTCCGGCTGTGGGGGCCGCGGGTCCTCTACCAGCTCTCCGTCCTCGTGGACCCCGACCTAGCGCTGATGGACCGCTACCTCCATATGCCCTCGCGCCAGCCTGCCTATCGCCGCCAGCGCCCGCACCAGGAGTTCGTCACCTCACTGCGCCGCGCCGGGTATCTCGCCTCCGTGGAGGAGGTGGCCGCCGCCCTGGGCGCCGCCTTCACCCTCCACCTCACCTCGTGATCTTCTCGCCCGGCTCCAGCCCCGCCCTCCTGCCATCCCTTGCCCGGCGTGCGGCGAGCGTGTACCCTGCCCGCCGGATCCGGCCGCCCCAGGGCGGCGGGGCGCACGCCACCATGCTGCTACGCTGCATTGCAACGTTGTTCGTGCTTGCCGTCGCCGCGCCGGCCGCGGCGGTGACCGTGGTGTCGCCGGCGCGCACCGCCGAAATCTTTTCCCGCGCCGACTTCGTCGATCTCATCGAGCTGTTGCGATTGGCCGGCGCCGACGTGGAGTTCGCCGCCGCCGCCGGCAGCTACACGGCCCGCGCTGGTGGCCGGGAGGTGCAGTTTACCCCCGGCGGTTCTCTGGCCGTGGTGGACGGGCGGCTGCAGCCGCTGCCCGGCCCCATCCGCTTTTTGGAAGGCCACGCCGTGGGCACCGCGGCGGTAGCCGCGGCGCTGCTCGCCCCGCTGGGTTGGGAGCTCACCGGCAGTGTGGCCTCGGGATTTACCCTGGCCCCCACCGGGGACGCCGCGGTGGTGGCGGTGTCGGTGGTGGTGGAAGAAGGAGCCACCGTGGTGGTGACCACCGGCCCAGCCGCGCTGCCCCGTCCACGGCCCGCGCCCGGCGGGCTGGCGCTGGTTTACCAGGGTCCCATCCGCCTGGCGGTGCCAGTGGCACCGCAGGGGGGCTTGCAAGGGGTCGCGGTGGAGGGCAACACTCTCACCTTGACCGTTGCCCCGGGCTGGGAGGTGGCCGCCAGCTACCCCCTCGACGAGCCCCTGCGCTTCGTGGTGCGCCTAGCCTCCAGCATGCCGACGGGCACAGCTGCGCTGCCGCGGCGGGGCCCGCTGGTGGTCATCGATCCGGGCCACGGCGGTGAGGACCAGGGGGCCGCCGGCGCCGGAGGGGTGCTGGAGAAGACGGTCACCCTTGCTGTCGCCCGCCTAGTGGCGGAGCGCCTGCGCACCGTGGGCGTGGAGGCTCGCCTCACCCGCGACGGCGACGAGACAGTGCCGCTGCGGGAGCGCACAGCCCTTGCCAACCGCCTGCGCGCCGACGCTTTCATTTCCATCCACGCCAACGCCTCGCCGGCGCGAGGCGCCCGGGGTGCGGAGACCTACTACATGAGCGCCGACGCCTCCGATCCCCAGGCCGCGGCCACCGCCGAGCGGGAGAATGCCCCCGCCGAGCACAGCACCCTGGGGCTCATCCTCTGGGATCTCGCCCATGTCGCCAACCTCAACGCCTCGGCGCGGTTGGCCCGCGAGATCCAGGACCGCCTCAACGTCGTCCATGGCATCGCCAGTCGGGGCGTGAAGCAAGCCCCCTTCGTAGTACTCACCGGCGCCACCATGCCGGCGGCGCTGGTGGAGATCGGCTTCCTCTCCCACCCGGAGGAGGGGCAGCTGGTGAGCCAGCCCGACACCCAGGCGCGCATCGCCGACGCCTTGGCGGCGGCCGTGGTGGCGTTCCTGCGCGCCGCCCCGGCCGCTGAGACCCTCTCGCAGCCATGACCTGGACCCGCTCGTTGGTGGCGGTCTTCCTCCTGGTGGTGGGCGTGGTGGCCACCGCCGTGCTGGTGAGCCGCTCCCGTCCTCGCCCGGCACCGCCGGTGGAGCTGGCGGGTACCCCGGCGCCGACGCCGGTTCCGGCGGCCATCGTGCTGTTCTTCCCCGGCAACGACCTGCTCCTGCACCGGGAGCGCCGCCTCCTCCCCGAGCTGCCCGCCGCCACCCCCCGCTGTGCCGCGGTGGTGCTGGAGGAGCTCGTGGCCGGGTCGCAGGAGGGGTGGGCGTCGCCATTCACTTGGCCAGCCGCCGTGGATGCGGTGTTCGTCACCCCGGCAGGGGACGTCGTCGCCGACATCTCCCCTCCGCCCGCCGGCCACATTCAGGGCACCGCCACCGAACTCGGCCTGGTGTACGGTGCCGTCAACTCGGTGGTGGCCAGTTGCCCGGGCGTGGCCCGGGTGCAGCTGCTGTTCGGCGGGCGGCAGATCGAGGGGTTCGGCCACCTGGACCTGAGCCGCCCCCTGGCCCCCCGCGCGGATCTCGTCGCCCCGTGAACGACCCGCGCCCGGTGGGGATCTTCGATTCGGGGATCGGCGGCCTCACGGTGCTGGCCGAGCTACGCCGTCGCTTTCCCGAGGAGCAGTTCCTCTACCTGGGGGATACCGCGCGTCTACCGTACGGCACCAAATCCCCCGACACCGTGGTGCGCTACGCCCTGGGTGCCGCCCGGGCGCTGGTGAGGAGACAGATCAAGCTGCTGGTAGTGGCCTGCAACACTGCCTCAGCGCTGGCGCTGGCAGCCCTGCGCGAGGCGGTACCGGTGCCGGTGCTGGGGGTGGTGGAGCCGGGCGCCCGCGCCGCTGCCGCCGCCACCACCCGTCGCCACGTCGGCGTCATCGGCACCGAATCCACCATCGCGTCGTCCGCGTACGTGCGTGCCCTGCAGGCGCTCCTGCCCAATGCCCAGGTGCTGACCCGCGCCTGCCCGCTGTTCGTGCCGTTGGCCGAGGAAGGGTGGTTCGACCACCCGGTCACCCGCCAGGTGGCCGAAGCCTACTTGGCCGATCTCGCCCAAGCCGGCATCGACACCTTGATCCTGGGCTGCACCCATTACCCGCTGCTGCGCCGCGCCATCGCCGCGGCCGTGGGCCCCGGCGTCGCCCTGGTGGACTCCGCCGCGGCGGTGGCTGACCAAGTTGCCGCCGACCTCGCCGCCGCACGCCTCGGCCGCGGGCGGCGGGGCGGCCTGGAGCTGCTGGTCACCGACGCCGCGGCGCGCTTCGCGCGCATCGCCACCTACATCCTCGGAGACCCCCTGCCGGCGCCCCTGGAGCTTATCGACCTCTAGGAGGTCCGCCACCACCACCCGCTAACCTTGCCTCCAGCGGTGGGGTGAGGTAGCGTACCCCTTCTGGAGGCCCTCCGTGCTGTCGTCCTTTACCGTGGCGCGCGCCGACAACCGCGCCGACGACCAGGTTCGACCCATCTCCTTCACCCTGGACTACGTCAAGTACCCCGAGGGGAGCGTGCTCACCCGCTGCGGGGATACCACCGTGCTGTGTAACGTCACCGTGGAGGGTCGCGTGCCGCCGTTCTTGCGCGACACCGGCGAGGGGTGGCTGACCTGCGAGTACGCCATGCTCCCCCGCGCCACCGAGGAGCGTACGGCGCGCGACAGCGCCCGCGGCCGGGTGTCCGGGCGCTCCGCCGAAATCCAGCGCTTGATCGGCCGCTCCCTGCGCGCCGCCTTAGACCTGGGGTTGCTGGGCGAGCGCACCTTGTTGGTGGACTGCGACGTCATCCAGGCCGACGGCGGCACCCGCACCACGTCCATCACCGGTGCTTTCGTGGCCATGGTGCTGGCGTTGCTCAAGCTCAAGGAGCAGCGCGCCCTCCCCGGCTGGCCCCTGAAGGAGCAGCTGGCGGCCATTTCAGTGGGCATCGTCGGCGGCCGGCTCCTCCTCGACCTGGACTACCAAGAAGACTCCCGCGCCGCCACCGACCTCAACCTGGTGGGCACGGCCCGTGGTGGCATCGTCGAGGTCCAAGGTACGGCCGAAAAGGAGCCGTTCAGCGACGCCCAGCTCCGCGCTCTGCTCGACCTTGCCCGACAAGGGCTGACGACGGTATTCGCCGCGCAAAACGCGGCCTTGGCCGAACGCCTGGCGGCCGTAGGCCTGGCCGACCTTTATGGCACCAGGCGCTGATGGGCCGCGCGCCGGCGGCTTGACGCCGTTCCACGCCGCTGCTAACGTGAGCCTCCCCGCTGGGGGTAGCTCTTTGTGAAGCTGGAGGTTTTGCAAGCCACATGGGCCGGGGCGTGGCGCAGCCTGGTAGCGCACCTGCCTTGGGCGCAGGGGGTCGGAGGTTCGAATCCTCTCGCCCCGACCACCCCCGACTCGACACCTCGCTGCCTGTAGCTCAGCTGGAAAGAGCAGCGGACTTCTAATCCGCGGGTCGGAGGTTCGAATCCTCTCAGGCAGGCCAGTTTTCCGTGTGGTGGGCGTAGCTCAGCTGGCAGAGCGCCGGACTGTGGCTCCGGTGGTCGGGGGTTCAAATCCCCTCGCTCACCCCATCCCGTGCGCCCGTAGCTCAGCCCGGATAGAGCGTCAGACTCCGGATCTGAAGGTCGCGCGTTCGAATCGCGCCGGGCGCACCATTTTCATGCAGCCCCATGAACGGTGCCGTTGCCAAGCACCTCCTCACCCACAAACCACCGACGGACCCACCGCCTTCGCCGAGAGGGCGGGCTTCACAGGATTGTCGACAAACCCCGCTGACCAGGAGAGAGTTCCCATGCGCGGGCGCACCCGGATAGATGAAACCGACGTAGACTCGGCGACGCGCTGTCGGCACGTAGGTCGGTGTGTCCCTGGTGCGGGCGAGCCTGTGAGAGTGCACATCCAGCAGAAGGCGGCCTGATCGCCGTCACCAGTCCAATTGAGCGGGCGAAGTTTCTTGAGAGAGTCTTCGGGAGGAGGCCGCACCTGGTTGCCCTGGCCTTTTCCCTGGGGGAGGACGGGGAGGAGGGCCGATTTTCTTCACCGGGCCGCTTGCCCGCAGGGCCACCGGTGAGACTGTGGCGCTCCTCGACCTCCCCTGGCTTGAGACCCGGCTGCAGGCAACCACTCACCATTCTCATCGAGGGCGACCTAGTGACCCCCGCGCGCGCGGTCCAAGGTGACTACTTTTCGCCGACCTCGAGACGCTTGAGGACTACCTGCGCGGCGACACCCTGGAAACTGTCTTCAACGTGCCTTGCGCGTGGGGGACAAGCTTCACGTTGACCACAAGTTTGCCGGGCTCAGAGCCCTGATGGTCGTGGACAAGGACCCCTACCACCCGGGGAGCAGGTGCGGGGGAGGAACCGCGTTGGCTGGCCCGGCGTGGTACACTCGGCCGCCAGGAAGCTGCAGAAAAGAGGAGGTGTTGGATGCGACGGAGGGCGGCAGCGGCGTGGGTTCTGGTGGCGTTGGCAGGGCTGTGGGGCTGCGGGCAGGGAAAGCCGACGGGGCAGGCGCCACAGGCTCCGGCGGCGGCCGCGGTGCCCACCGGGCCGGGCACCACAAGCTCGGCGGATGGGGTGGAGATCGCCTACACGGTGCACCGGGTGGGGACCCCGACCCTGGTCCTGGTGCATGGGTGGATGTGCAACCAGGGGTACTGGGAGACGCAAATCGGCCCGCTGGCCGAGCGCTTTGGTGTGGTCACGGTGGACCTGCCCGGCCACGGCAGCTCGGGGCGCAACCGGGCCAACTGGAGTATCGACGCCTTTGGCAACGATGTCGCCGCGGTCATCACCCACTTGGGTCTCCCCAAGGTGATTGTGGCCGGACACTCCATGGGTGGGCTGGTGGCGGTGGCGGCGGCCCGCGCACTGCCTGGCAAGGTGATCGGGGTGATCGGCGTGGACACCCTGCACGACGCCGGGCGCCGCTACAACCCCGAGGAGGTGGAGCGGCTGCTGGCCGGCCTGGAGCAGGCGTTCGTGCCCACGTGCACCGGCTTCGTGCGCGGCATGTTTGTACCGGGCAGCGACGCGGCACTGATGGATCGCATCACTGGCGACATGTGCTCTGGCCCGGGGGAGATCGGTGTGGCGCTGCTGCGCGCCTACGTGGCGTTCGATCTGGCGGGGGCGTTCGCAGCGGCAGGGGTGCCGATCCGCGCCATCAACGCCGATCTTTGGCCCACCAACCTGGAGGGCAACCGCGCCCTGGCCGACTTCGACGCGATGATCCTCAAGGGGTACGGACACTTCCTCATGCAGGAGGCGCCTGAGGAGCTTGCCCGGGCCATGGTGGAAACTGCTGCAGCCATCGCCACCGCTCACGCCGGCGGGCCTGCCCCGCCAGCGTGACCCTCCCCGCAGGGGCGCCCATGGGGTTGACGAAGATCATCGCGCTGCAGGTCGCGGGGGACGGCGGGTTCGCCGCCGCCAAGTCCGCCGCCGATGGGGCGGCGGCGGCGGAGCTGGGGGAGTGCACCTGCATGGCGTTTTTCGATCGCCAGACCGGGCGTGAGTCGCCGGCGCACGCCTCGGAGTGTCACGGCGACTGCCAGGTACCCGGGTACGAGGAGTACGCGGTGAACCGCGGCGCCACCTTGAAGGTGGTGGTCAACGATGGCGCCTACGTGTTCATCTACCGCTCCCTGGGGGAGTTCGCCGGGGTGTGAGGGGCGCTGCGGCGCGCTGCGGTGAACCCCGCCTCGGCCGGGCGCCCGTACAGCTCGGGGTGCAGTAAAGTGCCCCGCTCGGCGGCTGGTTTGACCGGCTCGGCGGTGAACGGGTGCGCCGCCGCCCAGGGGTCGCGCCGGGCGCCGGTGATCTGCCAGCAGACCTTCTGGCCCGGAGCACCGCCCGCCACGGTGAAGGTATCGCCGTCCAGCTCCCGCGCCACGTGCAGCGCCGGCGCGGGTGCGCCAATGGCGGTGAGCTGGTAGCGATACCCCTCGGTCAGCCGGGCAAACCAGGCCGGCAAGCGCACCTCGGCGGCGCCGGCCGCGTCCAGGGTAATGGTGCCGTCCAGCACCACGGTGCGTTCCCCGGCCACCGCCAGGGGCAGCTCCAGGTAGCGCTCTTCGGGGTCATCGGGGTGGTCGAGTCGCACCGCCGCGAAGGGCATGGTGGCGGGGCCGTTTTGCCCCACCGCCCCGTCCCAGAAGGCAGCGTAGCCGTTGCTGGAGGAGCCGTAAACGGCGACGCCATAGGTGCTCTGCCCCCACACTCCGGTGGTCTGCGCGTGGTTGGCGTTGGACTGGCCGTACACCCCGGTGCCGCTGGAGTGGTCGGAGACGCCAGCGACGCCGGTCTGGCGGGTGACCATCGACAGGTCGGTAACGGTGCGACTGGTCCCCGCCACCCCGATCCCCGGTGCGCTGGTGGCGGTACCAGCCGAGCCCCGCACGCCGGCGGCGGCGGCGGTGTTGAGGCCCCACAGCACGGCGCCGGTGGTTCCGCCGGAGCCGGCGACGGCCTCCTGCAGCTGCAGCGGCACCGCCACCGCCAGGGTGACGTCGCCGGCGGTGCCACCGCCGGTCAAACCGGTGCCGGCCACCACGGCGGTGATGTCGCCGGAGGAACCGGTGGCAGCGATGGTGAGGGTGTTGCCCGCCGGGGTGATGGAGATGTTGCTGCCGGCGGCTAAGGTCACGGCGTCGGTGAGGGCGTTGAGGCTGCGCACCACCTGACCCGCGGCCAGCTTGGGGCTGGTGACCGCGCCGTCGGCCAGCTTTGGCGTGGTGACGGCGCTGTCCGCCAGTTTGGGGCCGGTGACGGCGTTCTCGGCCAGGAGGGGGGTGGTGATCCCCCCACTGGCCACCGCCAGGGTGACGTCGCCGGCGGTACCACCGCCGGTCAAACCGGTGCCGGCCACGACGGCGGTGATGTCACCACCACCTCCCCCGCTCACCGGCTGCCACTGCAGTCCGGAGACGGTGTAGAGCAGCGCCGCCCCGTCAGTGGGAGGGTTGACCGTGGCCAGCTTGGCGGCATCGACGCTGGCGGCGGCGAGCTTGGGGTAGGTGACCGCGGCATCGGCCAGCTTGGCGGTGGTGACGCCGCCGTCGGCCAGGGAGATGGCGTCGGCGCTGACAGCGATTCCCTCACCTGCCCCTACGGCGAGGGTGACCTCCCCGGTGCTGCCGCCGCCGGTCAGGCCGGCCCCCGCCACGATGTTGGTGATGGCGCTGCCAGCGTGCTCCGCCAGGAGGCGATCGGCGAACTGCATCTCGAAGGTGGAGGGATCGTTGGAGCGGTTGGCGATGCCCGAGCCAAAGGCCACCACCCGCCCGTCACCGGCGGCGAGTGTCACCTCCAGGCGCAGGTTGGTGGCGTCGATGGCGGGAAGCAGGTGGGTGATGGGGAACTGCTTGGCCTCAAAGGGTCGCACCGGGTAGAGCTGGGAGGCCAGGGCCGTCCCGTCGGCGCTGCGGGCCGTCACCCGGACCTCGGCATGCTGGCCGGTGACTTCCACGAAGCCGAAGTTGTAGCGGTACTCTGAGCTGTCCCGGGGGGTGGTCTGGTAGACCCCGAGCAGCTGGGTGGATTCCCCTCGGCGCAGGGCGAAGGAAGCCGGTATACCGGCGAAGAACTGCCCGACACTGTCACCTTCCCCTTGCCCTGGGAGGTTGGAGAAGATGCGGCCGTTAACCACCACCGCGGCGCTGGACACCACCCGGATCGCTCCGAACGCCCGCCCGCTGATCCCGAACAGGGTGGCAAGAGCGTCGGTGTGGCGCACGGTGGCGCCGGCCGGGAGGGTCTCGCGGTAGATCAGCGGCGACGGGTTGGCCTTGTCGCGCTCCAGGAACTGGTACTCCACCACGGCGGCGTCTTGCCCCGGGTTGTGCACCCATACCGTGGTGAACCAGTACGAGTTCCCCACCCCCGGCCCGCTGCCCACCGAGGGCAAGATCACGTCGGTGCCGGCGAAAGAGGCTAGCACCGCAGCGGCTAGGAGTGCCGACACCCCACCCATCACGCCGGTTCCAACGTTTCTCTTCATCATCCACCTCCGTTCACGCACCCAGACCCTTGCACCGAGTGCGGTCATCATAACGCCCGTCGCCGCGCTACACTGCCCACGGGACCCCTTCCTCCCGGGAGGTGCACGTGCCACTGCTCATCCGTTGGTTCATTGGGGTGCTGGCCCTGGTCGCCGCCGCCTGGGTGGTCCCTGGGATCCACGTGGAGGGTCGCGCCTGGCTCGCCTACGCCGCCATGGCAGCCATCCTGGGCCTGGTCAACGCGGTGCTCCGGCCGCTGCTCAAACTCCTCACCTGCCCGCTCATCATCCTCACCCTGGGGCTCTTTGTGCTGGTGATCAACGGCTTCACCCTGCTGCTCGCCGCACGCCTGGCGCAGGCCGCTGGGATTGGGTTTGTGGTCGACGGCTTCGGCGCCGCCTTCTGGGGAGCGCTCATCGTTAGCATCGTCACCGTGGTCCTAACCGCGGTCGCCAAGGACCAGACCTAGCGCCATCGCCGGTGGGCGTAGGACGCCGCGGCATCGCGCAGACGCGAAGCTTGCCTGGTGTTATCACCGCCACGGGCGCCGACACCGTCGCGGGAGCGTGGGGTGCGACGGTCACCGTAAGGTTGACAGGTGATTGAAAGGCGGCGTCTCAAAAGGCGACCCCCCGGGGGCAGCCAGCCCCCGGGGGTCCCATGGTGGAGGCGGGGGGAATCGAACCCCCGTCCGGAAGACTCGAGCCGTCGGTGTCTCCGTGCGCAGCCTGGGCGAGCCTCTCGCTGCGGCGGCCCCCAGCCCAGGCGTCAGGCCGTCGCAACCAGCCCGTGGAGTCTCGAGCGGCACGTCCGGGCTGCGCGCCGCTCCAGCCTGCTTTGCGGCGTCGCGATCAGGTCCGCAGGCGAGGGCCAGCGATCGCGACGTGACTGCACCTAGGCAGCCAGTGCCAGCTCAGTGTTGGCAGGTGTGTTTTCCGCCTGTTTTACGTGGCGGCGGACCACAGCACGCTGCCGGCGGCTCAACCGTCCCCGTCGAACCCGGTACGCCCCCAGGTTCAGGAACCGTTTCATTATACGCCCTAGGCGCCCGTCTTGACGATTGCGCGCGGCGCCGGTACCGTGGGGGACATGGCGGAGTTGGAGCCCATCGGCGTGGTGGTCACCTCGGTCGGAACGGAGCAACAGGCGGTGGAAATCTCCGAGGAGCTGGTGGCACGGCGACTGGCGACGTGCGTCAACATCCTCCCCTGCTTGCGGTCGATCTACCGGTGGAAGGGGAAGGTGTGCGAGGACTCCGAGTTTCTGCTCATCATCAAGACCCGCCGCGCGCTGTTCGCCAAAGTGAGCGAAACCATCCGTGCTATCCATTCCTACGAACTGCCTGAGATCCTCGAGTTCGGCGTGGACAACGCCGAGGCGAACTTCCACCGCTGGGTGGTGGAGATGGCCACCGGGGTCATGGAGCGGGAGAGCGAGAGCGACACCGAGCACCAGCCGGTGTTTGACTAAGGCCGAACCTGCCAGCTGCCTCGCCGAGCACTGCTAAACTGGCCGCGGAAGGCGGGACGCTTTCCGAGAGGGGGTCGAGACATGAAGCGCGCACGTTTCCTCCCGGCGGTGCTGCTGCTCCTGCCGTCTCTGGTCTTTGCCCAGGCGCAGGGGCGCGTGAAAGGGGTGGTGAAGAACTCCAAGGGCGCTCCCATAACCACCGCCAGCGTGACCATCACCTGCCCGGAGATCACCAACTTCCGCAAGGAAATCAAGGTCGACGACAAGGGCAGCTTCGCTACCCTGATCGTCGATGCCACCAAACAGTACCTGTTTCGTGTGGAGGCACCTGGGTACCAGACCATCGAGCAACTCCACAAGCCGTTGATCGGGGCGCAAACTTTGAACGTGGAGTTCGTCCTCCAGACCTTGGAAGAGCTGCAAGCACAGGCGCGGGGGGAGATTCTGGAGAGCCCCGGCATCAAGGAGCTGCGGGAGGGCAATGAGCTGATCCAGGCGGGCAAGATCGCCGAGGGGCGGGCGAGAATCCAGCAAGGCCTCGCTCTCAGGCCCGACTTGTATCTGGGTTGGGCCGAGCTGGCCAGTCTCGACGCCAAGGACGGCAAACACGCGGAGGCGCTGGCCAACGCCAAAAAATGCCTGGAGTACAAGGCCAACTTCCCGATTTGCTTGGCCATTGCCGCCAACGCCGCCTTGGAGTTGGGCGACCGCCGCGCGCACGAGTCGTACATGGCCGCCTACAAGCTCGCCAACCCTTCCGACCCGGCGCTGCTCTATAACGAGGCGGTGGAGCACCTCAACAAAGGCGACGACGCCGCCGCTAAGCCGTTACTAGAGGAAGCTTTGGCGGAAAACGCCAACTTCGGGCCGGCGCTCTTCCAGCTGGGGATGATCTATTTGCGCGAGGGGAACAACGCCAAGGCGCGGGAGCTGTTGGAGAAATTCCTCCGCGTCGCCCCCGATCACGCCGATGCCCCCGTAGCCAAAGAGATGTTGAAATACCTCTAAGGGTCGCGGGCCAGGGCGCAAGCGGAGGTCCACGCCAGAGGGCGTGCAGAGCTCCGAACTCGCAGGAGCCAAAGGTGTTCCTCAACCTGGGACGCAGTGCTGCTGCGCCGGAGCGGTACCCGGGGCGGAGAAATTAGCCGTTCCCGAAAGGCGCTTGCTCGCGTACTTCGGCCACCCGGTTGCCGTCGCCCACCAAGACGACGCGGGCACGGTGGTGGGGGAGGTCTTCCCGATCCACCTGACAGTACGCCGCCACGATCACCAGGTCGCCGACCTTGGCCAGGTGGGCGGCGGCGCCGTTGATGCCCACCTCGCCGCTGCCCCGCTCGCCGGCGATGCAGTAGGTGGTGAAGCGGTCGCCGGTGGTGATGTTGTACACGTCCACCTGTTCCAAGGGGAGGAGGTCGGCCGCCTCTAGAAGGTCCTGGTCGAGGGTGATGGAGCCCACGTAATCCACGTCGCAGCGGGTCACGCGGGCGCGATGGATCTTGGCGCGCAGGAAGGGGCGTAGCATTACTCCACCTCCACCAACAGATTATCGATGAGCCGGGCGGGGCCGACGAGAGCCGCCACGGCCAGCAGCACGCGACGCCCCACCACCGGCACCGGCGCCAGGGTGTCCGGGTCCACGGCGGCGGTGTACTGTAGGTGGGCGCGCGGCTCACTGGCGATGGTGGCGGCCATGGCGGCCTCGAGGGCGGGGCCACGGCGTTCGCCGGCGCGCACCTGGGCGGCGGCGGCGGCGAGGGCGCGGGAGAGCACGGTGGCGGCGCGCCGCTGGTCGGGGTCGAGGTAGGCGTTGCGGGAGGACATGGCCAAGCCGTCGGCTTCCCGCACGGTGGGAACCACCTCGAGGCGCACCGGGAAGCAGAGGTCGTCTACCAGGCGGCGGATCAGCAAGGCCTGCTGGTAGTCCTTGGCCCCGAACACGGCGATTTCTGGCTGCACGATGTTGAAGAGCTTAGCCACCACCAGCAGCACGCCCTGGAAGTGGCCGGGGCGGTGGGCACCGCACAGAGCGGCGGTGAGGGGCGGGGCGTCCAAGGTGACGGTGGTCGGGCGCGGGTAGATCTCCTTCACCTCGGGGGCGAAGAGGAGCGCTACGCCCCGTTCGGCCAACAGGCGCGCATCCCGTTCCTCGTCGCGGGGGTAGCGCGCGAAGTCTTCGCCGGCGGCAAACTGGGTAGGATTGACGAACACCGAGGCCCACACCTCGTCAGCCAGCGTTTTGGCGTGATCGACGAGGGCGAGATGGCCCTCATGCAAGGCGCCCATGGTGGGCACGAAGGCAACCTTGAACCCGGTGCGCCAGAGCTCCTGGCGGCGGGCGCGAACCGCCGCAATGGTACGAAGGACGAGCATGGTCACCCTCCTTCCCCTCCGCCCGCCAGGGCCTCGGCGAGGCCTTCCGGCGAGGGGTAGCACTCCGCGGGCCCTGGGTAGGCACCGCTGCGCACGTCCGCGGCAAAGGCCGCCACGGCGTCGCGCATGCGCTGGCCGAGGGCCTCGTAACGGCGTACGAAGCGCGGCGCCGGGTCGTCGGACAGCCCCAGTAAGTCGACCAGCACCAGCACCTGCCCATCGCAGTGAGGGCCGGCGCCGATCCCGATGGTGGGGATGGTCAGTGCCGCGGTGGCGGCCCGCCCCACGTCCACTGGCACCGCCTCCAAAACCAGGGAAAAGGCACCGGCACTTTCCAACTCCTTGGCTTGGTGCAGCAACGCCAAGGCCGCTTTCGCTTCACGCGCCTGCACCCGGTAGCCGCCCAGGCGGTGCAGGGACTGGGGCGTGAGCCCCAGGTGGGCCATCACCGGAATGCCGGCCGCCGCGATAGCTTCCACCGCACGGGGGCGATGGCCTTCCAGCTTGACTGCGTGAGCGCCGCCTTTGGCCACCAGCCGGTAGGCGTTGCGCACCGCGTCCTCCACCGAGGCTTGGTAGGAGCCGAAGGGCATGTCGGCGATGACCAGCGCGCGGGCTACGCCGGCGACCACGGCGCGGGTGTGATGGATCATTTCGGACACCGTCACGGCGAGGGTGTCCTTTCGTCCTAGCACCGCCATGGCGAGGGAGTCGCCCACCAAAATGAGGTCGACTCCGGCGCGGTCGCACCAGCGCGCCGACGGTTCGTCGGTGGCCGTGACCATGACCAGGCGACGGGTGCCCTTGGCCGCGAGGATGTCGGGGACCGTGGCGCGGCCGGGCGGCGTGCCGTGACTGGATGGTGAGAAGCTGCCCGAGGGTGCGGGCGGGTTCGGCTTGCTGTAGGTTTCGTCCATCGGCCCCTCCGGACCGACGGATCCGAGCGCCGGGAGTCGACGTGGCCCACCGCGCCATCGCCGCTCCTCTGGCAAGGGTCAGCTGGCGGGCTTGGCTCTGCCCGTCTCGGTCCCTCGTCCGGATCCGAGCGGTACGAAAACACGCGTTCCCTTGCGGGTGTGCGCGATCTGTTCCAGCAGGCTAGCAAAATCCTCCTGGTTGTTGACGAAATCGATCTCGTCGGTGTTCACGGCGAGCAAAGGTGAAGAGCTCCAGCGGAAGAAATGGGCGCTGTACGCCGCCTTTAAGCGGCGCAGGTAGTCGGGATCCATGTTGCGCTCGAACTCGCGATCGCGCAGCCGAATGCGCTTCATGCAGGTGTCCACCGAAGCTTCGAGATAAATGATCAGATCCGGCTGCGGCAGGTTGGGCACCAGGAGGTTGTAGAGGCGGTCGTAGAGCCTGAACTCCTCGTCGGTGAGGTTGAGCCTGGCGAAGATGCGGTCTTTCGGCATGGAGTAGTCAGCGACCACCAGGCGCGAGAAGAGGTCCATCTGGGCAATCTCCAGATGCTGCTGGTGGCGCGAAAGGAGAAAGAAAATTTGCACCTGGAAGGCAGCGCCGCCCCGCCCCCGGTAGAAGTCCGAAAGAAACGGATTGGTGACGTCCTCCAGTACCTTTACTCCCTCGTAGTGACGGGCGAGACGCTCCACCAGCGACGTCTTGCCCACCCCGATGGGGCCTTCCACCGCGATGTGCCGGAAGGGCAGAGGGGGCGCTCGCATCCCAGTGCCATGATAGCAAGGGAAGGGCGGCGGCGCCGTCACGGCCGCGTACCTAGCGAAAGAACCATCTCCAGCCGCGCCACCCCGTCCTCCTGAAAGGCGCGTCGTACCCGGAAGCCGAAGCGGTGATACAGGCGCAACGCCGGCTCGTTGTCCGCATCCAGCTCCAGCGCCACCAGTGAGGCGCCGGTGTCCCGGCAAAGGCGGAGACACTCGCCCAGGAGGCGGGCGCCCACCCCACGGCGCCGCCAGCTGGGGGCCACCGCCAGCGAGGCCACCGAGGCCAGGGGCCGTTGGCACAAGAGAACCGCCGCCGCCGCCAGCTCACCGCTGGGTGCCTCGGCCACCAGGGTGTACCAGGCGGAGTGGCGGACCACCTCACACCACGCCTCCCGCGGCCAGGTGCGGGAGGCAAAACAGAGCTCATCCAGCTCCACCAGCCGGTCCACGTCCTCCACCGACGCTGCCCGCGTGGTGATGTGGGTGGAAGTGGCGCGAGCCCCTGTTAACATTTCTTGTCACCCCCCACCCACACCGCTCCCGACGCCCCAACAGCCTGTTCCACGGTAGACAAGCTTACCACCCGAGGTTGTTCGGAACTTCCCGCCCTTGTTGGCGAAGTTATTTTCTTACAATACCTTCACTATTTGTCGCGGGATTGGCAAGGGATTCGCTCTCTCCTGCGGGCGAAGGTGGTCGGCGTAAACGAGAGGGCCCTCGACGACCAACCACGCACCTGGAGCGATGGAAAGGAGAGATAAGGAGATGAAAACCATCACCCGTACCATCATGACCCTGGCCCTGGCGGCGACGCTGGTGGGACAGGCGTTGGCGGCTCCGGCTGCCGGCGGCGTTGCTGGCAAGGTGAACGTCAACACCGCCTCGGTGGAGCAGTTGCAACTGCTGCCGCGGATCGGCCCAGCGCTGGCCCAGCGCATTGTGGAGTTCCGCAGCACCAACGGTGCTTTCAAGGCGCCCGAGGAGCTCATCGCCGTGCGCGGCATCGGCGAGAAATCCTTCGCCAACCTCAAGCCCTACGTGACGGTGGAAGGCGAGACCACCCTCAAAGAGAAGGTGCGCTTGCCCCGCCAAACCCAACAGAAGACGGCGAAGTAGACCAAAAAAGGAGATGGCGTGGACGGGAAAAACCGGGGGGCGGTCGTGGGGCCGCCCCCCGGTTGTTTTGCAGGGAGGTGGGGAATGAACCGAGAGCGCGGAGTTTCGGCGCTGGACATGCTGGTGGCGGTGGCCATGGTCGGCGTCGTGTTGGCCGTAGTGATGCCCAAGTATGGGATGGTGCGCCGCCAGGCAGACATGGAGCGTCTGGCCCGCCAGGTGCGACAGGCGGTGCTGGATGCCCGCGTGCAGGCGATCACCGGCGGCCGCAACGTGGGGCTGGTGTTCGCCCAAGGGCGGGGCGGCTGGTACTACACCTTGGCCGAGGACTGGGACGGGGACGGGGTGTCGCGCCGCGACCTGGAGACGGGGGTGGACCGGCCTTTGGGCCCGAAAGTGTGGCTCAAATTTCTCTGCTCGGACGCAGGGGTGGGGGTGCCGGAGGGGTGGCGGGTGCCCGACCCCTCGGGCTCGGGTTGGCTGCCGGCCGGCGATGGGCTTCGCATCGGGCGCGCCCAGATCGTCAGCTTCGCGCCCACCGGCGGGGCGACGCCATCGACGATCTACTTCAACGATGCCACGGCGCGCATGGTGGCGGTGCGCATCCACGGTGGCATGGGTCGCATCCGCGTGTTGGAGTGGCGGCATGGCTGGGAGCGGTGGCGGGAGATGCCCCTGTGAGGCCTTCCTACACCAAGGGGACGCGGGCGCCGGGGAGGAGCAGCTGGTCGGCCAGGTGCACCCCTGGCGCCACCTCCACCTCCCCGGCCACCACGCAACGGCTCAGGCGTACCCCCGGGCCCACGCGGGCGCCGCCGGTGATCACCGAGTGGATGACGGCGCTGCCGGCGCCCAGGATGCACCCAGCCCCCACCGCGCTGCCTTGGAGCTGAGCGTCGGGGGCAATTTGGGCGCTGGGGTGTCGCCAGGAGGCCTCGCCCAGTAACCCCACCACCAGCCGGCGGTACTCCCCGGGGGTGCCCGCCTCCTGCCAGGCGCCGTGCACCGGCGCGCCCAGGAGCGCCCGCCGCCCCATCAGCGACTGCCAGACGGCTCCCATTTCGGCCGGTGGCGGTGGCAAGTTGGCCAGCACTTCCTCGCCCAGAAGCTGGAAACCGGTGAACAGGTAGGGAGCCCCGACGGTGGTGCCGCCGGGGGGCACGATGCGGCGCACCGCGCCGTCGTCGTCCAGCTCCACGGCGCTCCACCGCTCGGGGTTTGGGTGAGGCAGCAGGGCCAACACCACCCGGTCGGGGTGGCCGCGGGCCAAAAGCGGGGAAAGGTCCAGCGCCCCCCAAACATCGGCATTGGCCACCAACACCGGCCCGGGATCAAAGTAAGCTCGCGCCGCGGCGATGCCGCCGGCGCTGCCCAGCAGCTGAGGCTCCCAGGAAAAGCGCACGTCCCGTTGGCCCGCGGCGGATCTGGCCGCCTCCGCCACCAGCTGGGGGTGGCGGTGAAGGTTGACCACGATGGGGTGGCAACGGGCCGCCATGAGGTGATGCAACGCCGAGGCCAGCAGGGGTTTGCCGAGAACGTCCAGAGCCGGCTTGGGGATGAGGCACGAGAGGGGCTCCATGCGCTCTCCCCGGCCGGCGGCCAGGAGCATGCCGTTCACCGGGTGAAGACCATGTCGGCGGGGGCCTCGGGATGGGCGCGGCGCCACTGCTGCCACAGCTCCCAGTAGGAGCCGGCCAAGGCGTGCGCGGGGTCGAGGTGCAGCGACTCGGCCAGAGGGCACAGATCCGCCGCCGGTCCCTCCAGTTCCACGAAAGGTCCCATGGGGGTCTCGTCTAGGACCACTTCCACCCCGCCGAGGCGCCACGCCTCGCGCCACTTCTGGTAGCGTCGGGTGACCTTCAGGCCGAGGGCGGCGAAAATCTCCAGCAGTGCCTCGGGGTCATCGATGCGGCACTGCGTCTCGGCCCGGCGTTTGACCCCGCCTTGGTAGGTGGCGCGCCCCTTGAAGGTGACCAACCCCTCCTCCCCCCAGCGGCGCACCCGCAGCAGTCTGCCACCGCCGAAAATGCTCCCCGACGCGTCGTCCACGATCCAGTTCTCCTCGAAGGCGCGGGGGTGGACCAACACCGCCCCCAGCGCCTCCAGGCGCCCCCGCACCGGGGCGAGGGTGGCTACCCGCAGCTTGATCTCTTCTTCCACCGCTGCAGTATAGGGGACGAGCAGCGCTGCTGCGACACCCACCGCCCCGCCGAACCGCCCCACCGGCGGCCCGCACCGCAGGGTGCCGGCCGCACCCCGGCAGACTCCCCAGGTCCGGTGCGCGGGTATGGGCAACCAGCTGGGATCACGCCCACCGCCTGGTCAGGCGCGCCACCCCCAGCGCCGCGGCGAGGGCCAGGAGGAACGCCGGCACCAGCTCATAGAGGTGCTTCAAAGGGGCGAAGGACACCAACCCCCAGGAGAACAGGGTGGCGGCCGTCGCTACCCCCACCGCCACCAAGTTCCCCGCCCCCAGCCGGCGGGTGGCGGCAGCCAGCAACACCAGCACCGTGGCGCCAGCCAGGACCCCCAGCGGTACGCCGGGGCCAGCGGCTTCAGCCGCCGTTCGGCCGATCTTCCACGCCACCGTCACTCCCGCGCCAGTGAGCATCCCGGCTAAGGCCCCGCAGCGGTTCATGGCCGTGCGGCCGATGGCCAGTAGGACCAGGGGCGCAAAACTGGCGCCCAGGGCCGACCAGGCGAAGAGCACGAACCAGAACACCACCCGCGATTCGGCCAGGGCCAGCAGCAACCCCACCCCGCCCACGGCAGCCACCGTCAGGCGGCCCAGGCGCAGGGAGCGGCGCTCGTCGGGGTGGTACCCCATCACCCCCTCCACCACGTCGTAGGACACCGACGACGCGGCCACCAGCAGCTGGGAGGAAACCGTAGAGAGGATGGCCGAAATCACCGCGGCCAACATCAAGCCGGCGAGGGCCGGGGGCAGCAGGCCCATGGCCAACACCATCAGGCCCTGCTCGGGATCGGCGAGGGCCGGCTCCATCACCCGCGCCGCCAGCCCCACCAGGCCAGCGCCGTAAAACACCGCCACCCCCCACAGCACGCCGATCAGGCGTATGCGCCGCAGCTCCTCGGGGGAGCGCGCCGCCATGTAGCGGGTCACCACGTGGGGCATGCCGGGGTAGCCGAGGCCGATCCCCAACTCCCCGACCACGAACCCCAGCAGCGCCGGGCCCACCATCCCGCCGGTGGCGGTGAGGAAGTTGGGATTGACCGCCGCCAGTCCCGCCCACAGGGCGCCGAACCCACCCAGCTGCGCCACCGCGTACAGGGGCAGAGCGATGAGGGCGGCGGCCATCAGCAACCCTTGGAAGAGGTCGGTCCAGGCCACCCCCCGGAAGCCGCCCAGAGCCGTCACCACCGTGATCACCAGCGCCCCCACCAGCACCCCGACGGCGTAGGGCGAAACCTCGAGTCCCGCCAGCGACAGCGCGCCCAAGGAGAGCGACCACTGAATGGCCTTCCCCGCAGCCGTCATCTGCGCCGCCACGTAGGTCATCATGCTGGCCACCACGATGCCTACGGTGGTCAGTCGAAGGGTGTGCTGGGGATCGCCCCAGCGCCGGCAGAGCACATCGGCGAGGGTGAGGGAGCCCTGCTGGAGGGACAAATCCCGCAGCCGGGGCGCCACCAGGTAGAGGTTGACCAGGTAGCCCAGCAGGCAGCCAGGGGCGTACCACAACCCGGAGATGCCGTGCACGTAGGTCATACCCACGGCCCCCAGGGTCACCCACCCCGACTCCGAAGACGCCGTGGAGGAGATGCCCGCCGCCCAGGCGCCCAGGGAGCGCCCGGCGAGGTGAAAGTCCTCCCCGCCGCGGGTGCGGCGTTGAGCGCGCCAGGCGATGATCAGCAGGGCGACCACGTAGAGCGCCAGCACCGCGGCGATGCCGCCGCTCATCGCCGCTTCCCCTGCAGGTGGGCCAACACCGCCGCCACGGACAGGAGCAGGGGGAACACCCACAGGAGCAGGTGAGCGCCCACGGTCAGCTGTGCCTCGCCCATGACCGGGGGGGATGGTAGCAGAACGACCGGACGTTGCGGCGGCGGGGAGATGACCGCCGCCCTCGGGGTGGCTAGACTGGGGCGGTGCGCAGCGTGATCTTCGGCACGGCGGGGCACATCGACCACGGCAAGACGGCGCTGATTGCTGCTTTGACCGGTGTGGACTGCGACCGCCTGCCGGAGGAGAAGCGGCGTGGCATTACCCTGGTGCTGGGTTTCGCCCCCTTGCCGGGCACGCCGCCGGAGCTGGCGGTGTCGTTCATCGACGTCCCCGGTCACGAGCGCTTAGTGCACACCATGATCGCCGGTGCCGGTGGCATCGATCGCGCTTTGCTGGTGGTGGCGGCCGATGAGGGCATCATGCCGCAGACCCGCGAGCACCTGGACGTGTTGGACCTCCTGGGGGTGCGCGGCGGGGTTGTGGCCCTCACCAAGGTGGACCTGGTGGATCCGGAGCTGGTGGAGGTGGTGGCCGAAGAGGTGCGCGAGGCGTTGGCCGGCGGCCCCCTGGCCGAGGCTCCTGTGGTGCCGTGCTCGGCGCTGCGCGGCGTGGGCCTGCAGCAGCTGCGTGAAGCCATCCTCCAGTGCGCGGCGGCGGTCACCCGCAGGGAAGACCCGCACCGGCCGTTTCGCCTGGCGGTGGACCGGGTCTTCACCATGCCGGGGGCAGGCACGGTGGTGACCGGCACCGCCCGTTGGGGCGAGGTGCGGGTGGGGGACGAACTGGTGGCTCTCCCCTCCGGGCGGCGCCTGCGGGTGCGCGCCGTGCAGGTGCACGGCCAGCCGCGCCGGGAGGGGCGGGTGGGGGAGCGGGTGGCGCTGCAGCTGGCGGGGGCGACGGTGGAGGAGGTACCGCGCGGCGAGCAGCTCCTCTCCCCCGGCCCGTGGCGGGCCGCGCAGCGGTTGGCGGTGAGCGTGCGGCTGCTGCCCTCGGCGCCGCCCCTGCAGGAGGGTGACACCCTGTGGGTCCACCTGCTGGCGGGGCGCACCTGGGGGCGGCTGGAGCGTCTCCTGCCCGCGCCGCTGCCGCCGGGTCAGCGGGGGCGGGCGCTGCTGCGGCTACGTCGGCCGTTATTTGCGGCGCCCGGTGACCGGCTGGTGCTGCGGCGGGCCTCTCCGGCCCTGACGGTTGGCGGGGCGGTCGTCCTCGACCCACAGGCGGCGCCGCTGCGGCGCCGGGAGGTGGAGCGACTGGGCCTGCTCCCCGACCCCGGGGCGGATTTGCCCGGCGCCCTGGCTGCGTTTATTGCCGGCTCCGGGTGGGGGGGCGTGACCCTGCCAGAGCTACAGGCGCGGCTGGGGATGTCCGCCGAGGGCTTGGAGGCGGCCTTGGGGCGGGTGGTGGAAGCCGGACTGGGGCGGGTGGTACGCAGTACCCCCATCACCCTGTTAGCCCCTGCGCACCTCCAGGCGGTGCGCGAGCGGGCCGCGGCACAGCTGGCCGCCGCCGGGCCGTTGGGGGTGCCGCTGGCCGAGTTCGCCGCCCGGGTCGTGCCCCGGGAGGGCAGCGCCCTGCGCGAGGTATACCTCGAGGATCTCAAAGCCGCCGGGGTGATGCGAGAGGTGGCGGGGCGGGCCATGAGGGCGGACGCGCCGGCGGTGGAGGATCCCCTCGCCGCGGCGCTGGAAAGGCTCTACCTGGAGGCCAAGTTCGCCGCGCCCTCGCCGGCCGAGGCGGCGGCGCAGTTGGCGGCGAACCCCCGCGCCGTGGAGGGGGTGGTGCGCTTCTTGATCGACGCCGGCCGTCTGGTCCGCATCGGCGGCAAGTGGGTACTGCACCGCTCGGTGCTGGACGAGGTGGCGCTGGCGGTAGCCCAGTGGGAAGGGCAATTGGTGGAGGTGGGCCGGTTCAAGGAGCGCTTCGGCCTCACCCGCAAGTTGGCCATCCCGTTGCTAGAGTGGTTGGACTCCCAGCGCATTACCCGCCGCGAGGGCGACGCCCGCAGGGTGCTGCCGCGCCGTCGCTAGACGATCGTCCCCTGGCGGCCCTCAGCGCCGCGGGTACGTCGAAATACGCATCACCCGCAGGGCGTTGGCGCGCAGGGCGCCCACCTCCACCCCCAGGGCGCCCTCCACCTGCGCCCACGCCGTCGCCGGCGCTCCCCCCGCCTGGGCCGGCCGGAAGGTCCACCCGGCGAGGCTGGCCAGAAGGTAGCGGCGCAGGCCCGGCGGGCAGGAGAGGAAGACCACACGGGTGCAACGCCCCTGGGGCGAGACCTCGGCCAAGAGGCGGAACTCCTGCCGCCAGGTGCGCCCGGGCAGGCGGGCCCGGAACGCCTTGGGCACCGGCAGCTGATCCAGCGACTCCAGGGGGGTGAAGGGCAGCTGGAGGTCGCGGGGATCCACCGGAGGGTAGGGGTCCCCATCGGGAACCGGGGGCACCGCCGGGTCCGGCGGTACCACCCGCAGGGCCAAGACCCTGGTGCGATCGACGCGCCCCTCCAAGTCGATGCCCACGTCCAGCCAGGCGTTGCTCTGCCCCGAAAGTGCGCGCCCCGCAGTAAAGGACGCTTCCAGCAGCGCCTGGCGCAGTTCCTCGCTCACTCCCGGCAGTGGCACCTGCAGCAGCACCGCCCGCCGCACCACGCCGGTGGTGTCCACGTACACCGCAGCGGTGGAACGAAACACCGAGTCCAGCTTCTCCACCATGGGGGAAGCAACGACGGCGGGGGCCGCCTCCAGGGGTGTGGCGAAAGGGTTGGTGGGGGGCACCGCCGGTAGCTCTACGGGTACTGGCACCGGTAGGTTGACCTTCATCTCCCAGGGCTTTTGAGCGGGGGCGAAGGCGACAACCAGGAGGGAGAGCACGGCGGCGAGGGGGACGGCTGCGCGACGCATGGGGGTATCTTACCCTTTTGCGTCGGCCCAGGTGTTTCCCACGCCCACGTCCACCTGCAACGGCACCGCCAGGGGGGCGGCGGCGGCCATCACCTGCTGGGCCAGAGTTGCCACCTCCGCCACCTGATCTTCCCGGACTTCCAAGACCAGCTCGTCGTGCACCTGTAGGAGGAGATGGGCGACAGCCGCCCGCCGGCGCAGCTGGGCGGCCAGGCGGACCATGGCCAGCTTGATGAGATCGGCGGCGGTTCCCTGGATGGGAGCGTTGCAGGCCTGGCGCTCGGCGTTGGCCCGCACCGCCTGGTTGGCGGAGTCCAGGCCGGCGATATAACGGTGGCGGCCCAACAGGGTGCTGACCTTGCCGTCGTGACGAGCGCGCTGGCGCACCTCCTCCATGTAGCTGCGCACCCGGGGGAACTGCTGAAAGTAGGCATCGATAAAACCTTGCGCCTGCCGTGGGGTGAGGCCCAGCTCGCGCGCCAGCGCCTGCGCTCCCATCCCATAGATCAGGCCAAAGTTGATGGTCTTAGCGGCGCGCCGCTGCTCCGGCGTCACCAACTCCGGCGCCACGTTGAAGACGCGGGCGGCGGTGGCGCGGTGGATGTCCTCCCCGGCGGTAAAGGCGGCGACCAGGCCGGGGTCCTGGGAGAAGTGCGCCAGCACCCGCAGCTCGATCTGGGAGTAGTCGGCCACCACCAAGCGGTACCCCGGCGCGGCCATAAAGGCGCGCCGCACCTCCCGTCCCAATTCGCTGCGCACCGGGATGTTCTGCAGGTTGGGGTCGGAGGAGGAAAGCCTGCCGGTGGCGGTGACTGCCTGGTTGAAGCGGGTGTGCACCCGGCCCGTCTCGTCCGCCTGGCGCGGCAGGGCATCCACGTAGGTGGATTTGAGTTTGGCCTGCTCGCGATACTCCAGGATCAGCGCCGGTAGCCGGTGGCCTCGCCGCGCCAGCTCCGCCAGTACGTCGGCGTCGGTGGAGGGAGCCCGGGTCTTGGCGGTGCGCCGCAGCACCGGCAACCCGCGCCGGGCGAAGAGCACCTCGGCCAGCTGCTGGGGGGAGTTGAGATTGAAGGGTTGGCCAGCTTCGCCGTGCACCTCCCGTTCCAACTCCGCCAGGGACAACTCCAGGCGGCGGGAGAGATCCGCCAGCGCCGCGAGGTCCAGGAGGATACCCCGTCGCTCCATGGCTTCCAGCACCGGCACGAGGGGAAGCTCCAACTGGTAGAGCACCGAGGTTAGCTCCTCCTGCGCCAGTGCGCGGGCCAGCGCCGGCGCAACCCGTGCCACCGCCGCGGCACACTCTCCCGCCTCCTCGTGGCTGGGCGGAGGCACTTTGACCCGGGCACATAGGTTGGACAGGTCCACCGCCTCGCCCGGGGCCAGCAGGTACCCCGCCAGCATGGTATCCCACGGCACCACCTCCCCGGTGATCTCCGTACCGCCCAGGGCGGCGATGAGCGCCTTGGCGTCGTGGCAGCGCAGACGCCCCAGGTGAGGCACCAGTACCTGGGCCGCCACCTCCTGAGGACAGGGGGCCACCCACACCTGGGCGTCCCCGGCCAGCGCCAGCACTCCCCCCGAAAACGCCACCGCCATTTCGCTGCCGCCAGCCAGGTGTTGGCGCAGCTGGTCCACCCCCACCTCCCAGCGGCTGGCGGCGGCGCGGGCGGGAACGGCCGGTGGGGCCTCACCCTCCAGCTCAGCGAGGAGCGTGGTGAACCCTAGGCGGCGGTAGAGCACGGCCAGTCGGTCACGGTCCGGTACCGCCCGCACCAAGGAGGCGGGGTCCAGCTCCAAGGGCACGTCGGCGCGGATGCGCACCAACTCCCGGGACAGCAGCACCTCGTCCCGGTGCTCCGCCAGCGCCCGCTGGGTACGGGGGGGGGTGATCTGGTCCAGGTGGGCGTACACCTCGTCCACACTCCCCCAGCGTCGGATCAGCTCCCGTGCACCCTTCTCGCCGATGCCTCGGCAGCCGGGCACGTTGTCCGAGGCATCCCCCTGCAGCGCTAGCACGTCCACCACCTGGCGGGGCGGCACTCCGAACACCTCCTCCACCCCACGCTCATCCAGCCGCCGCTCCAGGCGGGTGTGCCACAGGCTCACGGCGGGGTCGCGCACCAACTGCATGAGGTCCTTGTCGGAGGTGGCGAGAATCACCTCCAGGCCAGTCTCGGCGGCGCGCGCTGCCACCGTACCCATGACGTCGTCCGCCTCCACCTCGGGCACGGCCAGCACGGGGACGCCCAGATAGCGCAGGGCCTCCTGGACGAGGGGGATCTGCACCGCCAGGTCCTCGGGGATGGGGGGCCTTTGCGCCTTGTAGCGTTGGTCCAGGCGGGAGCGGAAGGTCTCCCCACCCACGTCGAACACCACCCCTACGTGGGTGGGTTGCAGCTCCTTGAGGAGCTTGCCCAGCATGCGCAGGAAGCCGTACGCGGCGTTGGTGGGGGTACCATCGCCGGCGCGCAGGTCGCGGATGGCAAAGAACGCCCGGTACAGGTTGGAGTGCCCGTCCACCAGGAGGAGCCGTGTCATGGGGGGAAGGTAGCACGGGTGGCGGGGTGGTGGGTGGCAGAAGGGGACGAGGGGGAAGCGGCGCGGCCCACACGCGTTATCTTCGAAGGGTGTTGAGTAACGCCGCGCTGGCCGAAGGATTGTTCGCGCTGGCCGAATCCCACCCTCCCGGGGACGAACGGCTGGCGCTGCTGCGCGCCGCCTACGCGGTGTGGGATCACCCGCGAGAGCTGGCGGGGGCCCGGCGGCTGCCCGACACCATCCCGCTGGAAGCCCTCCCCACCGTGGCGCTGCTGCGCGGGGCACGCTGTCCGGACGCCTTGGCCGCGGTGGTGGCCCGCCTGGCCGGCCCACGGCGTGCAGGTCACGGGTCGGCCAGGGCTGGGTTCCTCTCGGCGGCCCAGGTGGGCGAGATTCTGGCGGCTTCCCCCCTCGACCCCCGCCACCTGCGGGGCGCGGCCCACTTTCACACTCGCGCCTCCGACGGTGCGGCCACCGTGGAGGTCATGGCCCGGGCGTGCGGGCGCCGCGGCGCGGCGTGGGCGGTGGTGGCCGATCACACCCGCGGCCTGGCTTGCGTCAACGGCTTGGACGCCGAGGGCCTGGCGATCCAGCGCCGCGCCGTGGCGCAGTGGAACCGGCGCCACGGCCACGACACCTGGCTGGTGCAGGGGGTGGAGGCGGAGATCTTGGCCGACGGCTCCCTGGATCTACCCCGGCGGGCGCGGGGCGAGGTGGCGGTGATCGCCGCGGTGCACACGGCGCTGGATGACCCTCGCGACCAGACCGCCAGGTTGCTGCGCGCTCTCGAAGAGCCGGGGGTGTGGGCGCTGGCCCACCCCCGCGGCCGGCTGTTCGCCCGCCGCGGCGGGGTGCGCGCTAACTGGGAGGCGGTGTTCGCCGCTGCCGCCGCCGCCGGCGTGTTGGTGGAAATCAACGGTTTCCCCCGCCGGCAGGACCTAGACGCCACCCTGGTGCGCTTGGCGCTGGCCGCGGGCTGCCATTTTCTGCTCGCCTCCGACGCCCACCACCCCCGCCATCTGGTTTTCGACCAGTGGGCGGTGGCCATCGCCGCCGCGGCGGGGGTGCCGGCTGAGCGCATCGTGAACTTCGCCCCCCGCCATCGCCTGGCCGAGCTCCTTCCCCTCGCCGCCCTCCCCGGCTGGGAGGCCATCGCTGGCTGAGGGCGGCCGCAGCAGTGCCGGGGCTCCCGCCGCTTCGTCCAGGGCGGGGGCTTGACACGGCTGCGGGGGGGGGTAGAGTCCTGCTCCAAGCACCCAGACCGGCCGGGACGGGGCAGGCTAAGATCAAGGAGGAGTGTGCCATGAGTGTGTTGCGTCGCACCTGGGTTGTACCGCTGGCGGTGGCGATCGCCCTGACGCTGCTGCCCACCCCCCTCACCGGGGACTACCCTCCGCCTCCCGACCCTCCGCCTCCGGACTACGATGACCCGGGAGGCCCCGGGGACGGTTTCGGTGGGGCTGGGTGCTATCGCCTAGCCTTTATTGACCCGGGCTGTCCCAGCAACTACCGCTGGCATCTGGTATGCCCGGGCTGGTTTCCGATACCCCTCGGATGCGTGTAAACCCCATTGGTTGCCGTCCCCTGTGGGTGGGCCTTGTCGTCCTCGCAGGGGGAGCTGCCCTGGCGGCTCCCCCTCCCCGCGAGGCGCTCACCCCTACCGCGGTGATCGGCCAGCTGCCCAGCGGGGAGGTGCTGCTGTTGGACCCCCAGGGGATGCGCCTGTCCCGCTGGGACGGCAGCGCCCTCCAGGAAATCGCCACGTTTCGCTCTGCCCCCTGCCCCCCGCACACCTTCGCGTGGGACGAGGCGGCGCGCCGTCTGGCGGTGCTGTGCCCTTTTCGCCAGGACGCCGTATCGGTTCGTTTTCAGGAGCTGTACGTATTCACCGGCGGGCGGCGGGTGCGGTCCTTGGCCCCACCCCCACTCAGCCACGTCTGGGCGCTGGCGTGGGTGGCGGGGGAGCTGCACGCCGCCGGCATGGCGGCTCCGTCCCTGCGCCGCGCCCTCTGGAGCGACTCCGCCTCTTGGAAAGGCAGACATCTGGAGGCACCCCGGCCGCTGTGGTGGCGACTGGGCTCGGGGCGCAGCCGCTGGCAGGTGGTGCGCGCCATGGAACCGCCGGTGCAGTGGCGGGTAAGGCTCCAGCGGGCCGCTGCGGAGGCCGGAAAGCGTTCCGTTGACCCATTCGAAATCGACTACGTGTTTGAGGCTGGGGCAGCGGTTTTTTCGGCCACCGCGTCGGGCCGCTGGTGGTTCTTCACCGGTGCCAGCGACACCGTGCAACTCCTCTCCCCCGACCTCCGGCTCAGCGCCACGTACCCTTCGCCCCTGCCGCCGCCGTCGACTAGGCAGGTGCCTTCTCTGCACCCCCGTCGCGCGCCCCTTGAGCTTTGGGAGCGCTCCTTTGCTGGTGTGCTTGCAGCGGGGGAAAGCCTCTTCGTGGTGGTGGCGGGTGAGCAGCACCGAGAGCTGATCCGTCTGGATCCCACCGGCGAGGTGAAACGGTTTGCACTTCCTCCCGGGGAGTGCCAGTGGCTGTGGAGGTTCCAGCGCCTGGGGCGGCCCCAGCCGTGCCAGCTGGCAGTGGGGGAGGACTGGGTGCTGGTGGGGCCGCCCTGGGCGGTCTACCCGCTGTCGCCGACGGGTGAGGGGGGCCGGTGAGCCCCGCCATCCTCGCCGGGTGGGACCTCGCCACCCCATGAGGGCGGCCGCAGCAGTGCCGGGGCTCCCGCCGCTTCGTCCGGGGCGGGGGCTTGAGGCGGCTGCGGGGGGGGGTAGAGTCCTGCTCCAAGCACCCAGACCGGCCGGGACGGGGCAGGTTAAGATCAAGGAGGAGTGTGCCATGAGTGTGTTGCGTCGCACCTGGGTTGTACCGCTGGCGGTGGCGGCCGCCCTGACGCTCCTGCCCACCCCCGCCACCTCCGACGAACCCTCGGGTGATGAACCCCTTATTCAAGATCCGGGGTCGCCCATCGATGTACCTGGGAGTGGGTGTAGGGTGGAGACCCGCCAGGTGCACCAAACATACTGTCCGAGCGGCTGGGCGCAATTCCTGTATTGCTACGGGTTACCGATCGCAGCATGGTGCGTGTGAACGTCATCACTGCGCGGCGTCTGGCCGCGTCGCTGCTCGTCGTCATCGCGGGGGGAGCCGCCCTGGCGGCTCCCCCTCCCCGCGAGCCGCTCCGCCCTGGGATCCTCCTCCGCCAGCTGCCCAGCGGGGAGGTGCTGCTGTTGGACCCCGAGGTGATGCGCCTGTCCCGCTGGGCGGGGGGTGTGCCCGAGGAGGTGGCCACCTTCCGCCCCGCCCCCTGCCCGCCCCACGCCTTCGCCTGGGACGCCGCGGGCCAGCGCCTGGCGCTGCTGTGCGCGTTCCGCTTGGGAGAGACCGTGGTGCGTGTCGGCCTGCAGGGGAGAGCGGTACGCAACCAAGAACTGTACCTGGTGCACGCGGGACGCCAGCCCCGCTCCCTGCGCCCACCGCCGCTGGAATTCACCTGGGCGCTGGAGTTTATGGGCGACGAGCTGCACGCCGCCGGGGTGCCCTGCCCGACCGGACCGTGCACCCAGTTCCTTGACACCGGCAGTTGGCGGGAGAAGCACCTGCTGGAGCCCCAGCCGGCGTGGTGGCGCCTGCCGCTCGCCACGGGTCGTTGGGTGCCGGTGCGGGCGGTGGAGCCGTTGCCTTCTTGGCGGACCTTTGTGCCGCCGGGCGGCAGGCGGGACAAGCTGATCCAGCAGGCAGTGACGGGAGCCATCTTCGAAGTCTCGCCCGCGCTGTTCGCCCCCACGGCGTCCGGGCGTCGCTGGTTCTTCACCGCCGCCGGACCCCACGTGGAGCTCCTCTCCAGGGAAGGGGTGGCGGTGGCGCGGCACCTCTCGCCGCTGCCGCCGCCCGCCAAGACCACGCTGAGGGGGCCGCGGGGCGGCCCCCCCAGTGAGATCCCGGTGCGGCGGCTGGTGGGGGCGACGGTGGTGGGGGAGGAGCTCTACCTGCTGGTGGAGGCCGAGCAAGGGCAGGAGCTGCTGCGCCTCACCCCGGAGGGGGAGGTGGCCCGCCAGAGCTTGCCCGGAGCGCAAGGGTGCGCACAGGAAGGCCTGCTCACCTGCGGGCTACCCTGGCCCTGTCAGGTGGCGGTGCGGGAGCAGGCGGTGGTGGTGAACCCGCCGTGGCAGGAGCACCCCCTGGCGCCCGAAATGCGGCCGCCCTCACTCCAGGCTGGCGAAGAGGTCGGTGGAGATGTAGCGCTCGGAGGTGGAGGGGACGACGAAGACCACCAGCTGGCCGGCGTGCTCCGGGCAAGCCGCCACGGTGACGGCGGCGTGGGCCGCCGCCCCTGAAGAGCCTGGGGTGTGGGCGCTGGCCCACCCCCGTGGCCGCCTGTTCGCCCGCCGCGGCGGGGGTGCCCGCCCACCGCATCGTCAACTTCGCCCCCCGCCATCGCCTAGCCGAGCTCCTCACGCCTACGGCCCTCCCCGGGTGGGACCTCGCCACCCCATGAGGGCGGCCGCAGCAGTGCCGGGGCTCCCGCCGCTTCGTCCGGGGCGGGGGCTTGAGGCGGCTGCGGGGGGGGTTGAGTCCTGCTCCCAGCACCCAGACCGGCCGGGACGGGGCAGGCGAAAGGAGGACTGTGGCATGAGTGGGTTGCGTCGCACCTGGGTTGTACCCGTGGCGGTGGCGGACGCCTGGACGCTGCTGCCGACCCCAGGCACCTCGGACGAACCCCCTCTTTATCAAGGCCCTTGGTCGCCCGGCGGGGGACAGGGGATTGGGGACAGGTGTTCCTACGGCCAGCGGTCCGACCGTAGCCGTACCAGCGCCTGGCGCTTGGCACTGATATGCCCCTGGGGTATTCAGCCTCTCTGGTGTTTATGAGCGAGAGTGCTCGACTACTTCTGTGCGTGGGGCTGATCGTGGTCGCGGGGGGAGCCGCCCTGGCGGCTCCCCCTCCCCGCGAGCCGCTCCGCCCTGGGATCCTCCTCCGCCAGCTGCCCAGCGGGGAGGTGCTGCTGTTGGACCCCCAGGTGATGCGCCTGTCCCGCTGGGCGGGGGGGTGCCCGAGGAGGTGGCCACCTTCCGCCCCGCCCCCTGCCCCCCCCACGCCTTCGCCTGGGACGCCGCGGGCCAGCGGCTGGCGCTGCTGTGCCCGTTCCGCTGGGGGGCGATGGTGGAAGGTCATAGGGTACGCAGGTGGGTGGGCCGCGACCAGGAGCTGTACCGGGTGCACCCTGGACGTCAGCCCCGCTCCCTGCGCCCGCCGCCCCTGGCGTTCACCTGGGCCTTGGAGTTTACCGGGGAGGAGTTGCACGCCGCCGGGGTGGCGTGCCCGCCGGGGCCGTGCACCCGCTTTTACTTTGACACCGACAGGCGGCGGGAGAAGCACCTGGCTGTACCCCACCCGGTTTGGTGGCGCCTGGCGGAGCCCGCGGGTCACTGGACGCCGGTGCGGGCGGTGGAGCCGTTCCCTCTCTGGCGGGACTTTCTGGCCCACGGCGCCCGGCGGGACGCGCTGCTCCAGAACGCAGTGACGGCAGCCATCTTCGAAGCCTCGCCGGCGGTCCTCGCCCCCACGGCGTCGGGGCGCCGTTGGTTTTTCACTGGCGCCGGACCCCAGGTGGAGCTGCTCTCCGGGGAAGGGGCGGTGGTGGGGAGGCACCTCTCGCCGCTGCCGCCGCCAGGGACGAAGAGGTTCGGCCGGGAGCCGCGGGGCCAGTGGGAAGCTCCGGTGCAGCGGCTGGTGGGGGCGACGGTGGTGGGGGAGGAGCTCTACCTGCTGGTGGACGCCGAGCAGGGGCAGGAGCGGCCGCGCCTCACCCCGGCCGGCCAGCGGGCGACCCCGGCCCTGGGCGCTGGCAGTTCAGGAGTGGGCGGTGGTGGTGAGCTCCCCTGGCGGAGCACCGACCGGCGTCCCAGATGCGTCCCGGGGCGCTACTCCAACCCGGCGAAGAGGTCGGTGGAGATGTACCGCTCGGAGGTGGAGGGGACAACGAACACCACCAGCTGCCCGGCGTACTCGGGGCGGGACGCCACGCTTATGGCGGCGTGGGCCGCCGCCCCTGCGGAGATCCCCGCCAAGATCCCCTCCTCGGCGGCCAGGCGGCGGGCCATGGTGAAGGCGTCGTCGTTGGTGACGGCGATGACCTCGTCGATGAAACGGGTGTCCAGGTTGGCGGGGATGAAGCCGGCGCCGATCCCCTGAATCTTGTGGGGACCCGGCTGGCCGCCGCCAATTACCGGCGAAGCGGCGGGCTCCACCGCCACGATGCGCAGGGAGGGCTTGCGCGGCTTCCACACCCGCCCGACGCCGGTGAGGGTGCCACCGGTGCCCACCCCGGCCACGAAGACGTCCATCTGCCCATCGGTGTCGCGCCACAGCTCCTCGGCGGTGGTACGCTCGTGAATGGCCGGATTGGCCGGATTTTCGAATTGTTGCGGCATCACCGCGCCGGGGATTTCGGCCAGCAGCTCGGTGGCGCGGCGGATGGCACCGCGCATCCCTTCGCTGGCCGGGGTGAGCACCAGCTCGGCCCCTAAGAGGCGCAGCACCCGCCGCCGCTCCAGGGACATGGATTCGGGCATCACCAGCACACAGCGGTATCCTCGGGCGGCGGCCACCATGGCCAGGGCCACGCCGGTGTTGCCGGAGGTGGGCTCGACGATCACCGAACGGCCGGGAACCAGCCGGCCGTCGGCTTCCATGGCCTCCACCATGGCCACGCCGATGCGATCTTTCACCGAGTGGGCGGGGTTGTAGAACTCCAGCTTAGCTACCACCGTGGCCACGCAGCCGGCGGTCACGCGGTTCAAGCGCACCAGGGGGGTGTTGCCGATGAGCTGGGTCACGTCGTCAGCGATCCGCATCGTGGAGTCTCCTAGATCTCGAAGTCGGCGACGCCGGTGGCGCGCCGCTCCTCCTCGGCCAGGGCCGCCAAAGTGAGGCTGGCGAGGGCTTGCTCCCGGGCCTGCCCCAAGAGGGTGGCCACGTGTTGCACCGCTGCGCCGCCAAAGGCGGGAGCGGGTTCAGGGGTCACGATCTCCTTGAGGGACACCTGCGCCGGCGGCCGGGCCAGGGACACCCCGCCGGCCGGCCCCCGCACGGTGACCACCACCCCGGCGTGGGCCAGCTCGGTGAGCAGGCGCGCCAGGAAGGGCCGCGGAATGCGCCGGCGCCGGGCCAGCTCCGCCACCCGCAGGGGGGCGGGGTGGGCGTGGGCCAGCTCCAGCAGCGCTTCGATACGGTACGCGGTCTGCCTATTCACAACATTTATAATAGGCATTATATTCAAAAAAATCAATTCGGCTTCTGAAGCCTCATACAGG